>JGI24003J15210_10001118_pt1 | contig 11701 bp, 13 predicted proteins | sample LinPmetageLP28_FD_15210 | JGI IMG/M metagenome (IMG submission 15210)
CAATTACCGTCACCACTTGTATCAGTATTAAATTTAACGTCAATATTAGTTGAACTGTTATTAATATTTAATCTTATACCGTAGTCTGAACCGCCAGTTTGTTGACTGACTGCTGTATCTGTAATTGCGGCTGAACTTTGTACTACTAAACTTGATTGACCATTATGTCTTCTTAATGCAAATCTACCATGTACGTCTGCATCAACTTTGTTACCTGAATCATATTCTACAAAGAATGTGCCTGCACTAGGTGTGGCTCCAATACTTGTACTTGCATAAGCCTCTGCAGAGTTCAAATATCCTTCTGCTGTTGTGCTTACAAATGATGCTGTTGATGAGTTGTATACTTTAAGTCCGTATTTTAGACCACTTGCCGCAGATGTTGTTTGAACAAGTAAGTCACTGTTTGCAAGTGCACCACTGTCCTTCTGTGCTGTTGGTCTATTTAAATGTGTTGAGAACTGGCAATCTACGCCTGTTGTTCCCTCAAATGCAGAAGCGTCTGTGAATTCTGTCCATACTGATGATGCTTTTTTATAGTAAACAATTTCTGCTGTTGCTTTACCGTTTGCGTCTATTCCTAAGACACCGACATCTCCATTTTTTCCTACTGATGGTTTTGGTAACCCACCACTAGTGATTTCATCTTTAGCAAATATTTTGACGTCTGTGACTTCAGCATACTTGGCTGTAGATGTGTTATATTCAAAGATACCCCACTTTGTTGCACTTGAATCTACCCAAATGGTAGCATCTGCTGGATCGGCCGATGGTGCGTTTGTTAATGGTTGCAATTCGTCTAGGTCTACGTTTGCTCTAAGAACGTATGCTCTTGAAGCCAACCCTAGGAAACTGTGTGCGGCTAATAAACCGTACTCGTTTAATTCGTAACCATGTTGTGGAGTTCCGCCTGTGCTGTAGAATTTTGGATTTCCGTATTGCTGTAACAATTCTCTCTGACTTGTGATTAAGTAAAGTTGGTTATCCGTTGCAGATTTGGAGTAAGGTGCTAGACCTGAACCATCTGGGTTGGATTTATTCTTTGCTGTTGCGATCACAATCAAAGGTACTGTTCCAGGACCTCCGGGCGAATAAAACGATTCGTCCGATACTGAAATGTCTACACCAGGTGATACTAATGTTGCCATATTTTTCTCCTATTATACCTTAATTGGTTACATGTATTTATTAAAAAATGCAATAATTAGGGTATTATAAAAGTAGCAATTCGGCCAAAATAACAAAAAGAGATAAATAAGGTCTTAAATTATTTCTATGTTGTTTTCCATGAATATTTCAGGTTTTTGTGGAAGTTTTTCTAGTACATCATCTATTTGAGCAAATAAATCTTCTTTTGTACTATCATTTTTTACTACAAAATCAATTTCGCAACCTATCCAATCCCATTCACTTGTATGGATATGTTTGAAATCTCTTGTCATTATGTGTTTTGCAACTGCATCGCCTTGGTTAGCCTTAAGAGCAATAGCATACCATTCTGGTTTTTCGTCTCTTTCTACCAGTATGACAGTACCTTTGATTGCTCTAATTAAATTTACTTCATTTTGAAATCTGCAATCACTGATAACCACACATTCATTTTGACTATGTAGTTTTCTTACTCTATATTCTAAACTGCTTATCCAAATGTTTTGATCGAAATGATTACGCATAACATCTGTGCCAACTAACTGCAATGCTAGTCTTGGTGTGAAGTTAGGTATGTTTAGTTTTTTGCTCCAGAAAATATCAACTGTTTCTCTGAATGCTCTGCTTTCGTCAGTTTCGCCCTCTAGTAAATCTCTATGCCAACCAAATACGTTAGCACATAAGTCTTTAAGAGGTCCTGCAAAAGAAGTCGGAATACATCCTTTAGTTGCCAAATATTGTGCTACGGTGTTTTTTCCCGAGCCTATATTTCCTAGTAATCCTATTGTGTTCATTTATCCTATAACAAAACCATAATTCTTATTGCCTTCTTCCATATTAATTATTGATAGTAGCAATCTTTCCTTTTCAGATATGGCCTCTTGCTTTAGAGCATCGCCATTTAACTGTACTGAACCCTGTGGTCCTGGTAAGCCTGAAGCATACTTACTTCTTGCTTCTCCGAGCATCATTTTTGCTTCTGCTAATGCCCAGTCTGCCATCCAAGGTCTGGAATATTCGTTTTCTAACAAGTTATGTTCTGGAACTAAATTGGAAACTTGAATCATTATATCTTCTGTTACAGAAATTTTTCTTAATATTTTTAATACTTTGGTATTTGTGTTAAACGTAAAGTCATAATCACCACCAAATATTCTATTAAGTGTTTCTTTGTATTGAGTAAATGCGTCATAATTAGCAAGTCCGCCAACAACACCAGCATTTATAAGATAAGTGTTTTGAAATGCAACGTCAAACGGATCAAAGTTTGTACCTGTACCTATATTACCGCCACCTACACCTCTACGATATACTCTTCTTATATTAAGAATTTCGCCTGGCAATGTATATTCTTGTACATCTGGTTCTGTTTGCAAAAAAGCATAACTTTCTTCAACAGCGGAATCACTTCTACTTCTCAAAGTTTGTATTGCTCTGTCTATTGCTAGATTATAGTGTTCTGGATCTAATTCAACATCAATCATTCCGTCACCTAGACGCAATTTAATCTCTGTTATTAGTTTATCTCTAGGGGTCTCTGTTGCACTCATACAACTATTTATCAAAAAGTTCTAAGTATTATTGTATGCTCGTTGAATCTACCGTTCATCTTTGTGGGCGTTGTTGTAAGTTCCTCATAGGATTTTTTACATTTCATTTTACCACTGTCAAAATTCTTGATCATTTCTGCTGGTTTTCTAAGTGTTTTTTGTGTACTTGATTTTTCACAGAAGTCTTGTAGTGTTGTTCCTTTAACCATTATTCCTGTACCGGGTCTTTGCATATTTCTAGGATCAACATTTTGTGCTTTATATACACCTATCTTTCTAGTTTTAATATTATATACCCAAACTTCGTTTGCATAAACAATATCTGTAGCAGGTAAACTTGCTAGTCCAAGTTCTGGACAGTTAATTGCAAACTTTAATTTCTTTATGATAACCTCTTTAGACCGTGCTTTAGGCTTACGAGCCTTGCGTGTAGTCGCTTTTGTGGCAATAATAGTATCACAAGCAGTATTAATCTTTTCAAACACTTGTAAGAACGCCTTACGCATTTTTACATCAAAGTGTCCGTACGCCTCTTTAAGGTCTTCGTCCTTCCATTCTATAACTTCGAGTGCTTCTTGATATTGTGCTTCAAAACCTTCCTTAATTATTTTTGCATGTGGTCCCTTTATTTCAGGTGTATACTTTAACATGTCTTTGTAAGGATCAAAATCTTTAATTGTTTTTTCACCGTCGACCAGTTGGTCTAGGAAGTATTCAAAATCACCACATAAAGCAGTAACTTGTTCTTTCATTCTATCTTGAATGCTTATTACAGGCTTTGCTTTCTTCTCTTCAATTTTATCTTTCTTTTCTGCAAGACATTTTTTGCCACGTGTTATCCATTCATGTTTTCTTTTCTCATAATGCTCTCTAATCTTCTCTGGCATATACCCTAACTTGTGATGTATGTATATAGAAGTAGAATAAGAACTAAATGCCCAGTCAGGATTAGCAAGAATAATTTTTATTTCTTCTTTGCCCCATCCTGAATGTTTTTTAATCCACTCTTTAACAATAGGCATTGATTTTGTTTTGTTAATTTCTGTACGCACGAAGTATTCACAACTGCGAAATGCTGTTTCTTGTTCAGCAGGGTCCGTAAGAAGTTTTAATTCCTTCCATACAGGTTCCTTTGTAATGTAAACTGATCTAATTTTCTTTCTAGCCATATCAATAATTACTCATTTTAAAAACTATATATAATTTTTCTGGCAAAAACCGGGTCAAATAGAATCTTTATGTAGGTCTACAGTCCTAGAATTAGGATCACCTTTCTTAGGCTTGCCCATTGACCAAAGTTTATCCCACATAAGTCCAGCACCAAATCTAGAGCCTTCTTTAAATCCAATGTTGTAAGAAGAATACCCTACACCGACTATACATATACCAAAAATTACATAATACCCAATATCCATGAATACATAATAGCAAAATTCTTATCCGTTGTCAATCTGATAAATAGTGTTATGCCTAAAATAAGTTTATGGAACCCAGTTAAAAAGAACGATTATAAGTTTGTCGACGGAATTGTGGCGGAAAATATTTATGTTGGTGGCACAGGCGTTAATGTACACAAATATTTAGGTGTACATGATCAGGGTGATACCAAAGATTTTACACAACCGCAAGAAAGTAACAATTATAGTTCAGACGGTAATGAAAAAACAAGCGAAACATTTATACAAGATGTGCTATTTTTAGAAAATAGAGACAGAAAGTATAGTGACGACATATATGAACTGCGAGGAACATACAATGTTAGTGATTCTGATTTTGACTTAACACAATTTGGTATGTTTTTGCAGAACGATACCTTGTTTATAAACTTTCATATAGATACTATGGTATCAACAATAGGTAGAAAACTAATGGCAGGCGATGTAATAGAATTACCTCATTTAAGAGATGATTTATTACTCGATGATCGCAAAGATGCCATAAACAGATTTTATGTTATTACAGACGCAAGTAGGCCTTCAGAAGGATTTGATCCAAATTGGTGGCCTCATATGTGGAGATGTAAACTAGGACAAATAAGCGACAGTCAAGAATACAGAGATATTATTGGCTATGGCGACGAAGAAGACGATTTACGAAATATTATCAGTACATATAAAGATGAAATTGATATTTCAGATGCTATTGTACAACAAGCAGAAAATAATGTTCCAAATGATCCGTATTATGCCGATGGTGCTCATTTATATGTAGACGAAAATGCCAAAGGCAAACCGTTTATTGGCACAATAGAAGGTGCACCAAACGGTGCTCAATTATTAGGAAGTGGTATAACTTTTCCATTATCAGCAGTAGACGGAGATTATTTTTTACGAACTGACTTTAATCCAAGTAGAATTTTTAAGAAACAAGGTACTCGTTGGGTCAAAGTTGCAGATGATAGTAAACGAGTATTCTCAAGTGCAAACAGAATACTTGATGGCTTTATAAATAACAGTACACAGACAACAAACACTGATGGTGCTGTAACAAGTGAAAAGGTTAACCTAAGTAAAGTTGTTAAACCTAAGACGGATAATTAATTATGCAGTACTGGTATGATGAACAAGTTAGAAGATATATTCTACAATTTATTAGAATATTTCATGCATTCAAAGTTAAAGAAGGTAGCAGAGACGGTGATGATGTAAGATATAACACCGTGCCAATTAGATATGCAGATCCAAGTAGAATGGTTTCTCATATATTACGACAAAATTCAGAAAATGTAATTAATAGTACACCTTTTATAGGTGTTAGTATTCAAAGTTTGCAGATTGCTAGAGATAGAACACAAGATCCATTCTTTACAGATACTAAAAGTATTACGGAAAGAAAGTTTAACGAAGATACACAAAGTTATGATTCTACGCAAGGCAACCAATATACAATAAACAGATATATGCCGGTTCCGTATAATCTAACTATGCAAGTTGATATATGGACACCTAATACTGATACTAAATTACAACTTATGGAACAAATTTTAGTACTGTTTAATCCAACAATACAATTACAACAAAATTCTAATCCATTTGATTGGACTCAAATTGTTGAAGTTGAATTAACAGACATACAATTTACTAATAGAAGTATTCCAGCAGGTGTTGATGAGCAAATAGATGTATCCACATTGACTTTTCAACTACCTATATGGATTAATCCACCTGCTAAAGTCAAAAGACAAAGCATTATACACGAAATTCACAGTAATATTATCACTGACTTTGGCGGTAATGCATTAAGCGAAATAGGTTACGACGAAGATATTCAAGACTTTTTTAGAAGTTTTGACATACAGTCTAGATTAATTGTATCACCGGGTAATTATAAAGTTAGTGTACTTAATAGTGCTGTAACACTTTTTGATTCCGCAGGTGTTAATAAGCAAAGTTGGACGCCTTTATTAGAAATGTATGACAAAGAATTAAAAGACAATACCAGTTTAATCAAGTTAAAAAATACAAATGATATGGATGATGACTCACAGGACTTAGCAGGAACTATTGCTAAAAATCCAAGTGATGATACTCAATTAATTTTTAATCTTGATACCGACACATTACCTGCATCTACTATAGGTAATATTAATAAAATAATTGATCCACAAAAGAATGTTCCAGGAGACGGAACATTAGACAACTTATCAATAGGGCAACGATACTTAATAACAGAAGACTTATCAAGTTCAGGATATCCTGAATGGAACATAAATGCGTCTGCAAATGATGTAATAGAGTTTGATGGAACTAAGTGGAGTGTTTCCTATGATGCAAGTGCCAACTCTAATAGTACAGCAATTACAAAGAACTTAAATACAAGTAAAGTATATAAATGGAATGGTAACACATGGCTGAGCATCTACGAAGGGGAATACAATCCAGGGTATTGGACTCTAGTCCTGTAGAACCATTTAGCGGTATAGTTGGTGTAGGAACAATTTTCCTTGCACTAGATACCGAACGTGTACTTTTACAATTCAGAAACAGCGACAAACGACACAAACACACTTGGGGATTTTGGGGAGGACTTGTTGAAGCCGGAGAATCTCCGTATGAAGCATTAACCAGAGAACTAGATGAGGAGTTAGGATTTGTGCCAGACATAAACAAATTGAATCCAATTGATGTATATCAAAGTAAGGATAAAAATTTTATGTATTATAGTTTTGTTGCAGTCATTGAACATGAATTTATGCCAAATCTAAATGGTGAAAGTTGTGGTTATGCTTGGGTGGACATCGGCACATGGCCGAAGCCATTGCACGAGGGTGCCAGAGTTACTTTAAATTATAATAAAGGTAACGACAAACTTAATACAATTTTAGATTTACATAAATGTCAGACATAATAGATTTTAAAAAAATACGTTTAGAAACGTTTCTCATAAAGTTTGCAAAGTCAAACGAAATTCCCAACGAGTTTATTGACGGTACTATTAATGTTGATGTTATGTACAACACTTACAAGGACGATATATCTGAATATCATTTAAAATTATTAAACAAAGTCAGAAGAATACTTGCTAGTAGATTGCGTAAAAGTCAAGAAAGTATATATGAATCTTTTATGGAAGAATACATGCACTTTTATCACAATCAATGTACTAGAGAAGATCAATGGCGTTACCCTTTAATTACTTCTAATTACAGAGCAAACTTAAATCCAATAAGAGCAATATACTATGAGTTATTGAGTATTATGAACAGTTACAATCCATTAAAAGAAGAACATACTTTTATAGTTGACTTATTTAATGACAATGAATGGCGTAATAGACTTATTAATTGTGTTACAAAAGACATAAAAGTAATTGATAAAATTATATCAGCATACCATTATCCATTAGAAAAGGTAGGCGAGAAGCCTTTCGAATTTTTATACTTGGTTGAATTGAAGAAAGATTTAGATATTTCTAGAAGTGTGTTCCGATCAATGGAACATTGGTCACCTGACGAATAATTACTTGTAAAGTTTTCTAGTTTCGCCGTCAAACAACGGTGCGTAAATTTTAACAGGATCTTCTTTACCTTTAACTGTAACTTCTCCCATTTTAGCAAATGCTATGTCCGGGCATTCCATGTAAGTAAATTCAGAAACTAGAATTGGTGTGTCTTCTGCTCTGGTTTGTGCTTCTAATCTAGCACCCAAGTTTACAGCATCGCCTACAACACTATAATCTAATCTAGTTTCAGCACCCATGTTACCAACAATACATGTACCTGTGTTTACACCAGTACCAAATTTCACTCTTGGCAAGCCACGTTCTTCCATTTCTTTTTCTAATTCATCACCAAGCAGTTCAATTTCTATTGCTGTTTTAACTGCCATCTCAGCATGGTTATCACAAGGTAATGGAGCATTCCAAAACGCCATGATACAGTCGCCCATGAACTTGTCTATGGTGCCACCATTCTTTAAAACTATCTTAGTCATTTTATCTAAGAAGCCGTTAATTAATTCTACTAATCCTTCAGGATCATCTTCCTTCATATACTTTTCTGATATGGGCGTAAAGCCGACTATGTCAGCAAACATAAAACTCATTTCTTTTCTTTCGCCACCTAATTTCATTAAACTAGGGTCTTTAACTAACATATCAACATAGTCTGGGGATATGTAAGTACCAAACTGCCCTTTGATTTGTTGACGCAATTTGTATTGTTTATAGAAGTTATTAAATGCTGATTGTGTAAACACTAAAAAGCCACTTAGTACAGGATATGTAGCATCTAATAATACTAATTTATTTTGATATAGCCACACACTACCGTATGCTTCGCCGCCTAATATTAGCAGTGAAATAGGTGCTGTCCACAGTAAAGGTAACTTATACACCGCTAAGGCTATTAAAATCATGCCACACAACGCACACAGAAGTTCTATAAGCGACGATAACTGGTTACGGGTGATGTTACTACCATCTATAAAGTTTTGTAGCATGTGTGCTTGTATATGCTGTGGATAGAGGTTGCCTCTTGGAGTAGGCACAGGATTTGCAATACCTTCTGCTGTAACTCCTACTATAACAAACTTTCCGCCCATATTTGGTAAACTGTTTATATCAGTATATTCTACTTCCTCAAAGGTGTTGTTGTAACGTATATATGCGTCACCTTTTGGTAATGTAACTATAGGTTCAAATGGCGGTACAGCAAATTCGTTAATACCTATTTCGCTTGTTTTAATAATATAACTTGGTTTACCTGTTTGCACTCTTAACATCTCTATAGCAAACGAGGGATATATTTTTCCTTCTACACCTATTGCTAATGGGTATGTTCTTGTTACAAAATCAGGCTGTGGTGCTGACGCATTCACTCCTATGCCTAGTGCCTCTGNTTCTAGTTCAGATATGTTTGTTACCAAGTTTGGCCATGTTAGGAGATAATCTTGTGCTTTTGTAGGACCTATTACACCTGTACCAATGTGCGGTCCTGTAGTCTTTATTCCTTTAGTACTAGGAGTCTGAGATAAAACTATACCGTTGCCTTTTATCCATGAAGCAAATACTTCGTCTCCGGCAAACCTGTCTGCCTCAGGAAACATTATAGTAAAACCTACTATGCCTTGATTCTTTTGTCTAATGTCATATATGAGTTGAGCATAAGTAGTTCTAGGAAAAGGATACTGCCCTAATGCTTGTAGGCTTTTTTCGCCTATGTTTATAATTACAACTTCGTTGCTTTGTTTAATTTCGTCTAGTTGTTGGTAAGCATCAAACGTTTGATTTCTTATATTTTGCAGTGGAGTAGGATCTGCTACCTTGAGTGCTGTAAGTAATAAAATTGAAACTATTACAGCATAGCCACCATACAACCATTTCACTTGGGATATCCTTCGTACCATTCTATGATAGTATCTACTCTAACATCACGCCATGCTTCTACATCTAGTCCCCAGCATATTACAGCATCTGGACTAGTATATTTTTTTATTTGTAATGTTTGTTTTGATATGTCGTTGTTTAGTGTACATGGCATTGTGCGAATTTCACCTGTGCCAATTTTTTCAAATACAATAGTAATCACGCCCTTTTGCAAGGCATCAATAATTTTCTGTGAACTCATTTATCTACGAATGCTCTTTCCAACATAAAGTCGCCCATTTCACCTGTNTTGCCTTCTNACCAATTTAGTGTTTTAAACATAGTGCGACATTCTTTATTCATATCTGGAGACCCGCATACCATTATGCCGTCTCTTTCTTTGAGGAAGCCTCCTGGTAAATATTCTTCAATATATTGCCAAAAGCGACCTGTTCTACCATAATCCTCTCTTGTTACTGTAGGAATATATGTAAACGGTAAATCTTCTTCAATACTATTTAGTGATTCTATGTATGTTAATTCGTTTACATTTCTCACAGTATGAAATAGATATACTTTTTTAAATCTTGTATATGTGTCTGGGTCGTGTGCTATACTCATAAAAGGTGCTATGCCTGTACCTGTTGCTAACATTACCAAGTTTTGTTTGGGGTATAAATAATCACATACTAAACTGCCTGTTACTTTAGGGTTTACAATTATTTCATCGCCAACTTGTAAGTGTTGTAACTTACTTGTTAATGGACCATCGGGTACTTTAATACTGAGAAACTCTAAGTGATCATCGTAGTTGGTACTAACAATACTGTATGCTCTCATAATCTTTTTAGGTAGTGGACTGCCTTTTACTTTGGTGTTTACATCTAGGCCTATCATTGCAAATTCGCCATTTTTAAATCTAAATGTTTTGTCGCGTGTGGTTTTAAAACTGAATAGTCTATCTGAATAGTGAGTTATTTCTGTAACTGTTTCTGTGAGCACTTTGTATTTATATTTTATAAAAAATTATTATACATTACCATGGTGTATATGTCAAGAAAAACCCCCAAATTTCTTTGAGGGTTTTAATTTTGTAGAAGTAATTATTCACACTCTTTAGGATTCTTAGAGCAGTACTCCATGAGTTTTTGATACATTTTTATCTGTCGTATAAACTCTCGGATCTCCTCGTCTGAATACTGCTCATCCTCTTTAGAGGGTAAGTCTTCTTTTTTAACTTCTTTGTCTTTTATAAAAACAAAGGGTTTAAAGAATGAGCGTTTTACTTTTTTGGTTCTTCCTTCGGTTCTTCTTTGTCGTCTTGTAAAGCATCAGTTTGATTGTTGACTTCGTCAGCAACAACTTTTACTAATCCAGCACCTGTGTCAGCCGCAGTTTGGACTAATCCAACACCAACTTCTGCACCAGTTTGAACAATACTACCAACATCACTTGCTACAGATCCAACGATACCACTAGCGGTACCTGTTACTGTATCAATTGTGTTTGTTGCAAGTTCTTGCCCGCCGTCGATTACTGTACCAACTGTAGCACAACCTTGAGCGAAGATTACAAAAAATATACCAAAGAACATATTTTTAAATTCTTTCATCTATTTTCTCCTTATATATAAGTGTTATAAAACCAACTGTTATTATAACATATATATTTATCTCAATTTTAAATCCTAAGATCGTTTAAAGGTTGTCCTGCTAGGCTATTTAAATCAGCATACCATAATTCTGTTAATAAAATTTCTCTTGTACTTTCGTTTTCTGTAGCATTTATTAACATTATTAAATTGTCTCTGTTTGCTTGTTCCATTAAATATACTAATTCTACCCATTTATATAATAAGATAAACATTGCAGGGACACATAATATTTTTGCTACAAGCATTGGATAAAAATATGCAAGAATAAAAACATGACCACCTAATAAAGTGTAGGCGTATATTTTTAAACTTTTAGTGTATTCCGATATCATAATCTATATCCAATGGAGAGTCTACTATAAAAATACCCATATTTGGTGCTAAAAATGTATTATCATATATGAACATTGATCGGTCTGAAAAACCTGATGCTTTATGTACTTCGTGTATAAGAGCCAATACTGCACCTATATAAGCACATGGAATAAAAAATACAAATAATATTAACGATATTGTAGGATACAATGTTATAAACAAAAGTACA
>JGI24003J15210_10001123_pt1 | contig 11672 bp, 6 predicted proteins | sample LinPmetageLP28_FD_15210 | JGI IMG/M metagenome (IMG submission 15210)
TTGTTTGCACTTAGATCATCTTCAAAATCAATAATGTCAACCGCTTTCTTTTTCTTAACAACTTTTCTAGGTTGCTTTTGAGCAACAGGAATATGATCCCAAGTCATCACTCTAAACATTAGACCGTCAGTTTCAATAGTTGCTGGGTCAATTTTGTTCTTACCAGTCAACCCTTGCTCTGCTGATAGACGAGCGGCTTTGTTTTCTTTTGCTTGTTGAATCTGTTCAGGCTTCACTGCCCATGCTAGACTCTTTTCTATACCACTTTGTCCTTCAGTAGCAAGATCAAGGTCAGTAATTAAATCAAACTGATGATAGTCTTTCTTAGTGAAGTAGCAGTAAGATGTTTTGCTTTTATGGATTTCTTTAAGAATATCCTTATTGTTTAGGTAATTAGTTGTTTTTCGCGGTGCTGGCATTCATAATCCTCTATTTAAGTTAGTTCGACAAGTGTGGAGTCGATATATCTAGTATACAACAACTTTTAACCGAATGCAAGTGTATCGGGTAAAATTTGACGGTTTTTGTAATAGATAAATATATCATGTGAGATGACTATTTATACAAATAGATAAGTCTTGGGAAATATTTGGAGAAATATATAAATGCCTGAAGTAAACAATAACGCAATCGAAGCGGGAGAAGGCGCCACTAATTCTGAACAGGTAGCAATTGGACAAGATTGGAGAGTACGTTTAGCATTAGCAGAAAGTGCAAACTATCTATACAAAGGAACTGACCCGGGTATTCTTGCACCCTTATCAGAGACTGACGGGGTAGTCTTTCCATATACACCTACAGTAAACACTAGTTATGTAGCAAACTATGATGGTGTACTTCCAACTCACTCCAACTATAAAATTCAACAATACATGAATAGTTCTGTCGAAGCAATCACAGTCACTGCTGACTTCACAGCACAGGATACAAAAGAAGCAAACTATGTATTAGCATGTATACACTTTTTTAAGACAATGACTAAAATGTTTTATGGACAAGATAACGACCCAACAAAAGGTACTCCTCCTCCATTAGGTTATTTTTACGGATTAGGCTCATTTCAATTAGATCAACACCCTGTTGCTGTAACTAGTTTTGCATATAACTTACCTAATAATGTAGATTATATTAGAGCAACAAGTACTGCGAAAGATAAGAGCGGTGATTTTGCATTAATAGGCGGACAATTAAGACCAGGAGGAGAGGCTCCTCCCCCATCTTTCAAAGAAAAAGACAGTCAAATACCAATTACATATGTACCTACAAAGATTACAATGACAATCACATGTGTTCCAGTCATTAGCAGAAATCAAATCAGTAATAACTTTAGTCTTAGAGATTATGCAACTGGCGCACTACTGCGTGGTTCACAAAATGCAAACGTACCGGGTATTTGGTAATGGCTACTAATAATATATATCCAAAAACAAGTCCGTACAACAAAACAGGATTAATTGAAGGTCAATATTTAGATGTAATGGAGCCATACACAGCAATACCAAGAGATGCATCAGATGCCTCTTTTACGATTACACCTCAATATGAATTTAGACCTGACATGTTAGCACAAGACTTATACAACGACTCACGTTTATGGTGGGTGTTTGCATCACGCAACCCTAATCAATTAGGACCAGATCCTTACTTTAATTTTAAAACAGGTGTAAATATATTTGTTCCTAGAATGGACACTCTTAAACGTATCTTGGGTATCTAATGGCTGAAATTTTCAGATACACTGACATTGACGTTATAACATCGCCCGGTCCACCACCAGTAACTACTAACTTTAGAATACGATCAGAGTATTATGGATTTGATAGAGAGTGGCAAGGACAAAATGATGTCATAGTAACCGGAATTGCAATTAATGGTAAACCGCCACCTGTAAATCAAATTCGCACTATAGATGATAAACTTATTCAAGCATCAAATTTACCAGAGCCTGCCGCTACAGAACTTACAAAAGTTTTAAATCAACAAAAATCAGAAATTTTAGCCGAAGTAGCCGCATTACCGGCTGATGATCCCCAACGTGAACCGGAGCCTATTGATATTTCAAATGAACCAAATACTAGTGATGAGTCATCTGCTGGAGATAATGCCGTTGATGACGATCAAAAAGTATCAGAAGGAAGTAGCCTTACTAGTGACCCTAATGCGGCACAAGGATCTGAAATACAAAAAGATGAGGGTACTGAAACAACAAGCAGTCCTAATAATGAAGGTGAAGGTAATGCACAATCAAATGCTAATACTGGAAGTACAGATGCACCGGGTAGACGTTTAAAAAATCCTTTAGGTGCTTTATCATCTTATACGTATCAATTAAGTTTATATATGATTACTCCAGATGCATATGATGCCTTTATTGCGTCAGGAAGAAGACAAATTGACGCCTTAGAAACTGCTATCGGAGACGGAAAAGGTGGAGCCTATCTTATTGCAGAATCTGCAGGTATTAACAACAATGAATCTCAACGTGCACCAGGCTTTGATAATGATTTTTATATTGATAACTTAAAATTAAAACAAGCAATCTCAGGAGAAGCAACACAATCTTCTACTAACATATATGAAGTATCATTTGAAGTTATAGAACCATATAGTTTTTCTTTTAATACAAAATTAAAACAAGCCAGTGATGCATTACAAGAATACTCAAACGACTCTGGCTATTCAGGAAAAGGATCAATTAATAATCCAAGTAGACAATTTTTTATATTAGGAGTAAAATTTCTTGGTTATGATGGGAACGGAAATCTTGCAAACGGAAACTTAGAATTTGCAGGTGGACCAATTGATCCTAACGCATCTGGTAACGATTTGTTTCAAGTTTATTATGACATTGCTATTAGTAGTGTTAAATTTACAATTGTAGGTGGAGCCACAACATATTATTTAAAAGGGGTAGCACTGGCGCCGGGTAAAGCATTCGGTACAAAGAGAGGTAGAATTCATGCTACTAAAACAATTGGTGGAAGAACATTCGATGAAGCATTCATGGGTGAAGACGGACTCTTTACTCAATTAAATGAATTTGAAAATTGGAAAGTTCAAGAGGCTAAAACACAAGAATTTGCAAACAAATTTGAACTTCAATATATCGGAGATGGAGTTGACGCCATAAAAGATGCAACTCTTATATTACCTACTGATACAGACAAAAGCAAATGGTACACAGACAATATTAAAAATACAATGGAAGCAACTGATGCGGCTGCCGCAAAGGCAGTTGCAGATGATGCAAAACGTAGAATTATTTTTAACAGTGATACCAGTTTTATAGAATGCTTTGATGAGATTCTCAAAGGAAGTTCATACATATATGATGCGTTACAACTTGTATATAAAAGTCAACCAACACCTGAAGTAGAAGGAAAAGAACAACCAAGTTTAGATCCGAATAGTGCTACTAAAGTTGCTTGGTATAAAGTAACCACTAATATCTCTGATGCTAAATGGGACTCAGTAGTAGCAGACTGGGCTTACAAAACAACATTTAGAATAGAAAAATATGAAACACCTATTATTACTTCTATTGCTACAAATGCAGGCATAGATTATTATGGACCTCACAAAAGATATGCATATTGGTATACAGGTGAAAACAGTGAAATTTTACAATACGAACAAAAATTAGACAACTTATTTTATAATGAAGTATTAGGTAATCCAAACATCAATGAATCAGGAGCAGGGACCGGGGGAAGTCAGCAGACACCTGTTGGAACAAATCAAAATACACCCGAACCATCATTGAATGCTGTAGGTGGAGGCAGAGCAACTCAGAATCAATATGTTACTAGTTTGTATTCTCCTGACTCATATGCTGAAGCAAGAATTAAACTATTAGGTGATCCAGACTTTCTTGTACAAGAACATCGAAGCGGACCCGACGCCGCTTATTTAAGATTCTATGGAGAAGACGGATACAGAGTTAGTGCTAACGGAGGACAAGTCTTTATAGAAATTGACTTTAAAGAAGCCGTAGACTATAATGACAAAACCGGTGTCTTAGATTTAAACGATTCGATTTTGTTCTTTAAATACCCTGACTATATCCAAGATAAAATTGTAGGTGTAAGTTATAAAGTAGTAACAGTTACAAGTTCATTTCAGAGTGGTAGATTTGAACAAGAGTTGTCTTGTGTTATAAATACATTCCCGGATGCTGACGCAAATAAAGGGGATAACCCTAGAGAGACAGACGCAGAAGAAGGAGAAGGTAACAAAATCGCAGGAAATAATCAAACAAAAACTGATGTTGATGGCACTTTTATAGGTCCAAGAAATGAAGCAGAGACAAGTAACGGCAACAATGACGATGCAGGATAACAGATAATGAGTAACGATTTTTTTAAACCCAGAGGTCGATTAAAGAAAAACACACCCGGTGCCGGAGTAGCATCTGTTATTCAAGTACCTATTATTGCTACAGTAATGAGTACAGTAGACCCAACGCATCAAGGTTGTATTGCAGTCTACCCTTCAGAAAACTTAGATAAAAATGCATATGATTCAAACAATTGGATTTGGGTCAATAAACTTTCTACATTTTTCGGCAACACAGAGGCTATAGGTCCAGATGTTGATTTCGGAGCATATGCAGGCAACTCAAGTTCATATGGACAATGGAATGCACCACCGGATAAATTAACAAAAGTAATTTGTATATTTGTTAATGGAGATGCTAACTATGGATTCTATATAGGGTCAGCACCTTCTCCAGAAACATTGTCAATGATTCCTGCAGTAGGATCAACAGATAAAGTAGTTCTTAATGAAGGAGAAGCACAATCATATGCAGGTTCTCCTAGATTACCTGCTACTAACATTAATACTAACAACAAAGATGTTGCTGATAGTACTGATTATCTTACAGCCGCAAAACCTGTACACAGTTATACTGCATCGATTATGCAACAACAGGGTATCCTTAGAGACAAGTACAGAGGCCCTATCAGTACAAGTGCAACAAGAGAATCATCAAGTAGAGTAGGCTGGGGTGTAAGTACTCCGGGTAGACCTGTTTATCAAGGCGGATATACAGACGAATCTTTACCGAGTAGTTTAGATGTAGATCCAGATAGTCTTAGAGTAGTAACAAGACGTGGTGGACACTCACTTGTTATGGATGATGGTGACATCATTGGCAGAGATCAATTAATTAGATTGCGTACAGCATTAGGTCATCAAATACTAATGAGTGATGACGGACAAATGTTATCTATTTTACACTCAAATGGACAATCATATATTGAATTAGGCAAAGAAGGAACAGTAGATGTCTTTAGTACAAACTCTATTAACTTACGTACTCAAGGCGATCTTAATTTTCATGCAGATAATAATATTAATTTAAATGCTAAAAATGTAAATCTTAACTCCTCTGAAAATACTACTCTTAATGCAGACAAAGCATTTAATCAAAGAGTAGGAGAAGACTATAGTTTATACACACTTCAGAATATAAAAATGAAAGCAGATGCGGCATTAGCAATAGAAGCACAGGGTCAATTAGGAATAAAATCAGCCGCAGAAATTTTTAATGAAGGAACAAAAATACACTTGAACGACGGAGCCGCAAGTTTAAGTCCAGATGTCGTAGAACCAATAGATATAATTATGCATCCAGACACACTGTTCGATGAAACAGTAGGCTGGGCGGCGGCACTTGCTAAAATACCTAGTATTACTTCACGTGCGCCTGCTCACATGCCTTGGATGAGTGCAAATCAAGGTGCAGACGTAGAAGTAGATCCAAGTGCTGAAGCGGCATTGCCGGCTGCACCATCTAGTAATTTAAGTAATTTAAATGACAATCTTAGTGATTTAGGTGGAGATGCATCTGGTGTAACTAACCCAACAGCGGCAGCCACAATATCAGAAGTAGGAGGAATCAGTGATTCGTTAGATAAAAATGTTACATCAACATTGCTTTCTGGTAAAGCGGCCGCTAGTAATATTTCGCAGTTCGGATCGGCAGCCGGCATAGTAGATACAGCAACCGGTCCAGCAATGACTTTAGGAAAATTTGGTCAGACAGCAGATCAGATGGCTGATGGTGGCATTCTTAAGCCTGGAGCAAATATATTAGTAAACACTTTAGTATCTGCTAATGCAGGTGACAGTGCGACAGGTGCGGCACAAGGCAAAATACCAACTAATGTTTTACCTTCTGCGTCATTTACAGGTAAAAGCGGTGTTAATACAGCCGAGCAATTTGTAAGTTCAAAATCTGCACAAGCAAAAAGTGTAGTATCAACATTACAAAAAGGACAAAAAGCATTACAAACAGTAGGAGCAATTACAGGTAAAGAATCACCCGGAGGATTAGGTGCTGTTGTTTCAGGAACTATCTCATCTGTAGGATCTACTGGTAATTTAGGAGACAATGTTAGTGAAGTTACTGGAGCCATTACTAAGGCTACAGAAGGTGGAATCTCAGGAGCAATTTCTGGTGCAACGCAGGGTGTCTTAGACACAATGAAGGCAGGAGCAGAATCAGTTGTAGCATCACAATTATCAGGTGGAGTAGGTGGAGTTGCTAAAGCATTAAACACATTGGGAGGAGCATTGCCTGAACTAGGTGTAGGAATAGATACAAATATAGGAGCCTCAGCATCATCATTTAAATCAATAGTAGCATCATTCGGTACACTTGAATCAGGACCCGATAAACCACAAGACTTAACAGCATTAGCAGGAGCCGCGGCAGCCAAAGTTGCAGGGGCAAGTGCTGGTATGAAAGCACCAGACTTAGCAGACACATCTACTATTACTGATGCATTAGCAACAACTGTCGGAGCAGGATCAATCGAAGGCGCATTTAGTTCAGCAACCTCAGGAGTAACTGATTCTGTACAAGGAATAGCAGATCAAGCATCATCAGTGGCAACCGGAGCAATATCATCTGCTGTATCTGATGTAAAAAGTGTTTCATCTAGTGTTGAATCATTAACTCAACAAGGCACATTACAGAATGCCGCAACTCAAGTTCAACGAGGAGCAACTGCAACTATATCAAGTACGATTGCATCAGGTGTAAGTAACTTGCCAGGTGGACAGAAGTTAGGTAGTAGTGTTATTAACAATAAACAAGGTGCAGTGAATCAAATTGCAGACGGCATAGGTGGGGTAACAGACTCTCTATCAAGTCTCGGATCATCTGCATTCTCAGGAACAGATGTAGGTGGATTAGTTGCTTCTGGCGAATCAGCATTAGGTGCAATTGGGTCATTAGGATCAGTTAAAGATAATTTAATTGGTGGAATATCAGGTGCAGTAGGAACTGCACTCTCAAATGCATTAAGTCCAGGTGCGGCAGCCGCATTAGAATCTGCATTATCAGCACTAACAGCAGGTGGTGGGTCAACTATCAAGTTACCTACAGTAGCACTTAACACATATGATAGATCAAGTATTACAAGTTTAATTGATGGAGTTCTAGGTGGTCCTGGATCAATTATACCCAAACCTAATTTATTAGGCGAGATACCAGTTGGTGCATTAACTGCCGCAAGTGCTTTACTGTCATTAAGAAAAACATTAAGTGCTGATGTTAAGAAATTGAATAAAGCACAAGCAGATGTTGCATCTAAACAACGAGCATTGTTTGAAGCACAATCAACCTTCCCAGCAGGTTCTCCAGAAATAATAGCGGCAGAAGCATCATATCAATCAGCGGCTACAGACCCTCAACTTAAGGCACTAACTGCTAAAATTGAAACTGCAAAAACACAATTCGGATCTTCTATAACACAAACAGTTGCAGAAGCAACTCCAGAAACAACAGAGATCAATCCGTTTAGTGAAATCGAACAAGCAGTTGGTCTTGCTTCAGTACAAAATCAGGACATTACTACAGAAAGTAATACTCAACAACCAACAGGAGATGATTATAGACCTTATACTCCAGTTGAATTAGGATTTGGAGAAACCCCTACAGAATATGATAATACATATTCAAATATTATAGCCACAACTACAAAAACATTTGTTCCGCAACAAGAATCATTTATTGTTGAAGAAGATATAATTGAATCAATCGTTTCTGGCGGACCTAAGTTTGGACCTCTTAAACCTCCTGGGTATGTTCCTCTTGTGCCAACTGACGGACAAGGTGGAATAGGTCAAGATGTTTACATTAACGAGGGCGAGGGCTTTGGCTATTCGGCCGAATATCATTATGGCTCCGTCGGTGGTGGTTATTGGTACTGGGATTTTAAAGGAACTTGGAAACTAAAATAGGATATAAATAGTATTATGGCAACTTACGTAGGATTCTCAACAGTAAACGCAGATAAACCTAGAACGGTTAATCCGCCTCCTGCAATCGATAATCAAGCAAACGGCATAACAAATCCTATAGTATTTGGTAAAAAGTTTAAACTTACTGATGAACAGTTAGTTATACAAGATTTAGTTAATGCTTTAAACATTAGAAAAGGCGAGAAAGTCGGTCAACCAAGTTATGGTACTACATTATGGGACTTTGTGTTTGAACCTAACACAGCAGATGTGCAAGTAGAAATACAAAATGAAGTTAGACGAGTAGCAAGCCTAGATCCTAGAATCAATATCAATACAATTCGTGCTTTTCCTAAAGAAAACGGCATTTTAATAGAAGTTCAACTATCTATTAATCCATTCAATAATGCTGGAGATTTAGCATTATTCTTCAATTCGCAGACTAATACTGCCGCTCTAGCATAAAAAAACTCGGTTTTTCCATAAAGATAAATACTTGAAACAGGGAAAAACTATGGCTACAAGTTCAAGGCAATCAGGGCTCTTCGGAGTAAATGATTGGAAAGCAATTTACGAAACCTTTCGTGAGGCAGACTTCCGATCATATGATTATGAGACACTAAGAAAAAGTTTTATCGATTATCTACGTCTTTACTATCCTGAAACCTACAACGATTATATTGAAAGTTCAGAGTTTATTGCTCTGCTTGATGTCATGGCTTTTATGGGTCAAGGTCTTGCTTTTAGAAATGATTTAAACACACGTGAAAATTTCATTGACACGGCTGAACGTAGAGACTCAGTAGTTAAACTTGCTGATTTAGTTAGTTATACCCCTAAGAGAAATACATGTGCATCTGGATTCTTAAAAATATCTTCTATAAGAACATCAGAAAATGTAATAGACTCAAACGGAGTAAACTTAAGTAATGTTCCTATTAGTTGGAATGACCCTTCTAATCGTAATTGGTTAGATCAAATGAATTCTGTAATCAATGCGGCATTAGTTGACTCACAAAAAATAGGAAGACCTGGAAATAGTTCTGATATCTTAGGTGTAACAACAAGTGAGTATGGTATACAGATACCTGCTAACAGCACACCGATTGTACCATTTACAACACAGGTTGACGGAACATCAATGAACTTTGAACTAGTAAGTGCAACGTCATTAGACCAAGACTATATTTATGAGATTCCACCTGCACCAACATCGCAGATTAATATGCTATATAGAAATGACAAGTTGGGCTTTGGAAGTCCTAATACAGGCTTTATGTTCTTCTTTAAACAAGGAACATTACAACCTTATAACTTTAACTTTCAACAACAGATTTCTAATCAGACAATTAATGTAGATGTAGCAGGAGTCAATCAAACTGATACTTGGTTATATCAAACTACAGTTGATAATACTTTAGGGCTATGGAAACAAGTAGAAAATGTTTATGCAGATGCATACTTACAAACAGAATCTAGCACTAAGAAAATCTTCTCTGTAGGCTCACGTGCAAACGATGAAGTAACTTATGTATTCGGTGACGGTGTATTCTCAGAAATGCCCGTAGGCAACTTTAGAGCATTTGTAAGATCAAGTAATGCATTGACATATACTATCGATCCTTCAGAAATGAATGGGGTAGCAGTTGCTATTACATACGTAAGCAGAACAGGACAAAATGAAACTCTGACAATGAACTTAGCATTACCTGTATCAGTAACAAATGCACAAGGTAGAGAATCATTATCAGCAATTAAACAAAGAGCGCCAACAAGATACTACACACAAAATCGTATGGTAAACGGAGAAGACTACACAAACTTCCCTTATACTCTGTATAACTCTATTATTAAATCAAAAGCAATCAATAGAAGTTCTATTGGTGTATCTAAAAATTTAGATTTACTTGACCCAACTGGTAAGTATTCAAGTACAAACTCTTTTGGAGATGACGGAGCATTATACCAAGAAGGTACAGATGGCTTTTTAACTTTACAAGTAAACAATACATCAGATATTATTCAATTTTTTACAGATGATTTAGCATCTGTACTTGCATTAAACCGTGCTAATCAATATTACATTCAAAATTATACTCGTTATGCTTATCCAGGCACAAGTGGAGGCACTACTCTATATTGGAAAACAAGTTCAGTAGACTCATCAAGTGAAACAGGATATTTTTATTCTCTTACCGGTACAATAGAACAGCCACAACCATTAGGAACTTTTACAACTACTAATGCAAAGTATATAACAACAGGTGCATTATTAAAATTTGTTGCTCCAGTCGGTAATTACTTTGATGCAGATAATCGTTTAGTAGCAGGTGCACCAACTGGCGGAGAAAAAACTTATATATGGTCAACAATATTAAATGTTGTCGGCGATGGTAACAACAACGGTGAAGGTAAATTTGCAAACGGACAGGGCCCAGTCACAGTAAACGGGTATGTACCAAACGGCGTAACAATAACAGAAATTATTCCTGTTTTTGATAATTCATTGTCAAGCACAATTATACAACAAGCAATTCTTAAAATTGAATTACAACAAGACTTTACTTTACTCTTTAACAACTCACTATTGATTAACCAAGAACGTTGGTCAATCGGTGCGGCATCAAATGCAAATTACTTTGTTAAGTTTACTAGTTTAGGAAACAATCGTTATACAGTAACTTACAGATCATTGACATATTACTTCGGTAGTGTTGCTGATACTCGTTTTACATTTAATAAAGATGAATTAGTATATGATCCGTTTACTGGTAAAATCATACAAGACTTTATTAACATGTTAGGTATCAACACAGTGTTTAATACTGCACAACCATTAGGTGCAGACACTAAAGTTAATATCTTAGGACAAACAGTTGAGTCAGACGGTTATGTAAATGACTTTCAAGTAGAAGTTGCCGCAACTGATGTCAACAATGGTCAATTAATTTTAGACCCAGATTTCTTTAATGACATTACTGGTTTTGTAAACAACGGTGCAAACACAGGCGTGTATGTATTCTTTAGAACAATTACAGATCCTGTTAACTTAACAAGACAATTAATTGTACCTAGTACTGATATTATTTTTACATATGGAACTAAAAATCAAATGAAATTGTAAAATATGAATTTGCTGTAGGACAATTATTTTATGCATTTACTGATAATAAATTTTATAAGTCAGTGCAAGATCCTACTATAACTACACCTAACTATATTATGACTGAACAGTTAGATTATTCTGTCAAGTCAGGCAGACAAGGATTAGATTATCAATATAGACATAATGCTAATAACACTACTCGTATCGATCCAGCAACAACAAACATTGTGGATCTTTACTTAGTAACTCAAGCATACTATACTGCATTTAATAATTATATTAAAGACACAACTGATACAGTTAAGAAACCAAA
>JGI24003J15210_10001126_pt1 | contig 11653 bp, 1 predicted proteins | sample LinPmetageLP28_FD_15210 | JGI IMG/M metagenome (IMG submission 15210)
TGATTGCGTTGACAGTGCATGATTAGAAATTTGACTGTCTGGCATGTAGTACGTTCCTGTGTAACCATCGAATGTGTGAGAGTGCGATGTACCAGATCCGCCATTTTGCGAATCCCATATATTAGATTGTGTTTCACTAGTGAACAATGGATAGTAGTAACCGAAACTGCCCGAAGACGCTCCTCTCGAACTTGTGGCCTGTATCTGGAAAGGTCCTGTCGATCCCGTCGTTCCGCCTACTACTGATACAGTAGGTGCAGTAGTATATCCTGAACCACCTTTTATAACAGTTATTGACTGAACATATTTTTTGTGGTAATCATTCCACATCTGCCATGGATATTCTGTGAGCTTGGCCGTGTCTAATCCAACATTCAAACTCCTAATCTTGCCTGTTGTGGCATCATAGAAAGCCGGGCTATCAAAATCTGAGAATACACCGTCCTGTGTTTCTGTTTTGTTATAACCTAGTTTATATTCCCGCAATTTGGTGTGGAATGGTTTTACTTCGTTGATATAACTTTCTATCCAACTGTCAGTTCCTGCTGTGTATGTCTTTCTCTGATCTAACTCCCTAACCGAATTTTTTGCATTAATGAATGAAGTTTTGAACAACCAATCCACATATGTTTGTTCACTTAAAACTTTTCTCAATCCTGTAAAGAATATTGTGTTGTATTCTATAGCAAGATCGTTAACGAAAATATCATCTCTTAATGCTGTCAAGATATTACGTGTTTCCAAAGCAGGCTCCTGGTCAAAGAAATTATCATCAAATGTGTCTGCACCTGCAAATCCTGTAGCATCCTGCGAATAGTCATACAAAGCAGTGCTTAATCTAATGGTTCCGTTTTCCGTTCCAACATTTGTCCAACCGTCCGCTGTCTTCATGAAAAGTTTCCAACCGCCTGTGTCTGCTTGTGTAACTTTGACATGTTTGCCTATTTCAAGATCTAGTGTATCTAATTCGTATTGGTACGTCACCTGTTTATCAATTTTTGTATTTTCGCTATGTAGCATTCCATGTATGGCAGGATCTGTCCCGTACCAATCCGTGTAACTCCAGTATTTCGATGTGTTATAGGTCTGTAATTTGTCCCTCGTCCAGTCCGTTCCGTCCCATGAGTATATTGCCCAATAATTGTTTGCTGTTTCGTCTGCCTTGACTAGATATTTTACTGTTCCTGAAATATCTGCTGTATTAATATATGTAAGTTCAGCATATGTGTCGACAGATGCGTCCCATTCTAGACTTTGTGCTGTTGGCTCTGGTTCCATCGAATCTAGATTGGTTAAATTTATCTGTCCTGCTAGTTGATTTTTCAAACACATCGAATTAGAATAATCTATAATTTCTTTTAATGCAGAAAATCTATCGACATACCAACTCTGTCTAGGTCGAATACTATTACCATATCTTTCATTCACAGGTAAGTCTATATCCGGAACTTTGTCTCCTGTATTATTTTGACCTACCAATGAATCCCACCAACGAGATTCTATCTCTGCACCCGGTCTATAATCTTTATCCCCTTCTTTTGCTAGTCTCCAAACGCTGTGAGCATCACCATCGAAATCATTTGTCCGTATATCAACGTTCAACACTATGTCACTGCCTGTTAAATTTTTAATGTTGTGAAGTGATAATTTATTTGTGTCCGTCACACTGTAAAACTTGTAACCCAAAGAATGTGGGTTTTCAATTAGATTGGTAACAAATGAAATAGTATTGTCTCTTTTAACAACACTGTTTGAAGGCAATAACATCATGTCCTTCACCCAGTAGTAGTACACATTAACAAAACCGTCTACCACTGAATCATATTTTTGTACAACTGTATATTGTGAGTCATCGCCGTAAAGTGAAGTTCCTGATAATGTTTCACCTGTGCCTTCTGGTCTGTTATTCCACTGACTAGGCAATAGTCTTGATTCTACCCATTCGTACACGTCTATACTTGAACCTGGAAATAAGTTTCCCCATGTGTTGTGCTTGTATTCTTGTGTATCCTGTTCATACCATAACCATTTAACAGTTGATAGATCCCACCAAGTCTCGCCTATGTGATCTTCTGCCCATGGTGTCTTGCTGTTGGCATTTTCGCCGAAGTTGTAGGTTGCTGGATCCCATGTTGTCTTTATTGTAATCTCTCTATCGGCCAACCCCGGAATCCTTCCTTTCACCGGATCATAAAGTTCATAGTAGTCTCTGATCTGTTTTGTTGCGTTGCTGAAGTCGAAAACTTTGCCAAGTTTATCTATGTCGATAAATGCTGTTTCAGTAACTAAATTTTTCCATGCGTATTGATTTTTTTCTGTTAAGTCATAGCAAATCACAGTTCCGTCATTAGATAATTTTGAACTACCATCCGTTAACACATTGCCATCATCGTCAGGTGCACCTACCAACACTGAATCGTCAATCATGCATACACCACGACCAAAATCATCGTTTGAAGAAATGTTATCTCCCATCAATCTATCGTCTATTACAAATTTGCTGTTGTACAGTGTGGCTGTGAATGCACCACCGGAACCTGTATTACTGTCAACTATGACCGTGTCTTGCAGATCAAATGACGTTTCTCCTAAATCAAATCTCATCTCTCTCGAACTAGCATACCCCTCTACCCCTATAACAACTCTTGTTCCTGAATGATTTATGTCTAGGCTAGTTCCAAATTTCATATTAGTTTGTGAATCAGGTTGGTTTATAGTCTGTTGTAAAGTGTAAGTGTTTGTGGAATCGTCTGCATTCCATTTGTAATAATATACTGCACCTGCGTCAGGATGAGCTGTGCCATCAACGCCAGGAGCACCGACTATAAGTGTTGTGCCATCCTTGCTCATTGCTAATGACTCGCCAAATTTTGTGTTGATAGAAGATCCATCACTTGCTACACCTGTAAGTGTCTGTGCCAATGCAAACGAGTTCTGTGTGCTTCCGTCATTACTCTGTGATGTTTTTATGAATATCTCTACCTTGCCTGCATTTCCTGGTGCTAGTGAACTCACAGCAAGTATGTCACCGTTGTCGTTGGCTTGTACCCTGTGTCCAAATCTTTGTCCGGAACCGCCTGCTGGTGCTTCTATGGTGTAGTCCTGTGTCCATGTGTCGTACGTAGATCCGTCTGCGCCGATTCCCCAAGTGTACATGTAGACCCTGCCCTGATCACTGTCATGACCTGGTGCTGATACGAACAGGTATTTGTCAGGAGTTGTTCTAAGCGAACTAGTCCCTGGTTCTGAAACTTTATGTGCCCATCCAAAATTGGCATTCTCGTTCAATGTAGATCCATCTGTAGGACCTCTCACTGTGTCGAGTATACCATACTTAAACGTGCTAGGATCCCATATGTAAATTTTCACCAGTCCTGAGTCAATAAATCTTGTGCTTCCGTCGGCACCTACTGCATTCGTGTATGGTGCTCCTGCAACAACGAAGTTCTCATCTGTACTCATCGATAATGACTCACCTAACCTACTCGTGTTGTCATTGTTGTCTGTCATCGTTGCCGTCAACTGTGTTTGTAGTGTTGTGCCTGCATCTGAGGATGATCTAAATAAGAAGTGAACCTCCCCTTGTCCTTTATTTGGTGCCGATACAACTACTGTTCTACCATCATTCCTTGCAACTATTCTGTGTCCAAATTCCTGCTCCGCAGTGGTGTTATCTGGAGACAACACAAGACTTGTAGTGTACGGATTTTGTTTTTCGTACACACGCCACAATCCTGAAGTGTCCGCATCTGCAAAAACTTTGTCTCCCGGTTGTGCTATGGCATCGTTCTTATCTCTGTATTCTGCGTAGTTTAAAAGGTCATTGACATTGTCCATTGAAGACAATCGAACTGAAATAAATTTGTAAATGTTTCCGTAACTGTCTGCTGTGGATCCGTCCTCTAGTGTTGGTATAAAATTTGTATTGCCTGCATAATCTATTATCAATGTTTTGTGGTCAGACACTGCTGATACCTGATAAACGCCATTTAGCGTAAGTTCTTCACTGTTAGATATCGCAAAATAATCTGCATCTGCTGAAGTCGTAGCGGCACTCAACCCATGCGATGACGTGAAAGTAATTTCTAATTGTGTACTATCATTAATTCTATTAAGTTGTGCTATTTTTATGCCAGCATTTGAAACCCTAAATACGTCCCAATCTTTATTACTTTTGTTAGCGACCCATATTAGGTCATTTGAACTTATGCCCGAAATATCCAAATCTAATAGTTCTTTGATATCGAATGCAGTGTGTTGTACCTGTTTTAATTGGGGGTATCCCGCTGTCTTTAATTTTTGTGCGTTATCTCTGTCAACGCCTTCCTTGCTGTAATCTAATCTTTTGAATGTCGATGCGGCTGTGTATTCAATAGGTTTGTAGTACAAATTATCTTTCAAGATTAGGTCTGATCTAGAATATTCTGCTTTATCGTTAGACGAGTCTAATAATTCTATGCTTTGAGGATTTGCAGTAATCTCATCATCTTTCAACGTTATCTGAATGCTTTCGATGGCATCGGTGTTACCAAACTTTCCTGTCCTAATCATCCATTCTGGATAGAGATCTAACGTTATGTCTTCACCTTCGTACTGTGCCTTNAAAATTCTGTCTATTGCATTCTTTGTACCTTTCTCTCGAATATANCCTTGATAAAATTTGTACTGCGATACATCATTAACAAAAAGATTTTCCAAGTAATCTCTGTTTTGGTAACCTATTAGTCTCTGAGCCAATTGCTGTTGTGATTCATCAAAATTATTTGTTTCTAGATCATAAAAATCGTTGAACTGTGATATCTTGTAGTCAAAATTTGGAATCAACTGAGGTGAAGGTTTTTTATCTTTTAATGTCCAATTGACTTTATCAAATTTACTATTTGAATTATGATTTGTTTTGGCCACGTAAAATTTACCCTGGTACTCAACACTGTCGCCTATTCTATAATCAGTGTTTGCCAACCAATATGTAACCTGAGCGGCATCAAAAACAAAACCAGGTGCATAGTAATCACCGTTCCATCCAGCCGTCTTCCAGCCTACAAGTTTCAATCTCTGCTGTCTAAATCCGGTATAAGGTTCATAAATTATATCATTGAACACTGTGCTATTATCAAAAAGTAATACATGTTCTTTCTGTACTGTGTTTAACGCTACGTGATACAAACCTGTGGTGTCCGATTTAATTCCTAGTTCGAACGTTTTACCTACCCTGTTTGTAGAAATGTCTCCTATGTCAATTTTTCTTCCTCCTGAATCTAACAATGAGTAATCGCCTTGCAGGTTCCTTAACTTGCCAACTATACTGTTAGAAGTATCTAATTCAAAACCGTCCGCGGCAGGTGACACCGTAATTGCCGATCCTTCAGCCCACTCCTGTGTAGTCCAGAACAAAAATTCATTTACAGCGTTGCTCCAGTTAAGTGTTTCTTTTAATTCTTTTGAAAATTTATTGAATTTAAATCCTTGTGACTCAAGCCAGTGTCCATAACCAAAAAGGAAATCGGCAACATCTTGCATGGTGTTAAACACATATCCATATGGAATCGTCTGTACTGTTTCCTGGTATGCGTTGTATTGTCTAACCTCTCGTGATCCGCTGACTCCTACCTTTTTGCTTGTTGTAGTCTTGATAGGATAGTTGAAGTTAAAATATGGTTTAATAGTTGAGTATCCTAATACTTTATACCCACCTGCAAACGTAACCGTGGAGCCATCTGTGGCTGTTGTTGTGTCTGTATTTTTCTCAATAAGCACTCCAGAATAGTAAAAACTTTCTACAGGATTGGAGGTCCTAAACAATATCTTGTAATTTTCGTCGGGAATAAATTTAGAACCAGACGATGATCCTGGGGACACAGAGTCTGTTAAAATTTTTATGTTATCCTTGTCTGTAAATCCACCTAACTTGTACGCTAATTGCACCTCAAGATTTTTCATTTTGTCATAGTAAAATATTTTGGTATCGAGACTTTTAGATATCAAGTAGTTNACTACAAAAGGCTGGTATCCTGCTGTAAGGTATCTCGTAGTAACATCTGTGGTCAAATCCGTTATTGTTTCTAAATGATACTTGGCAGATGCTAAAGTTTTTCTTAAATTTGTTTCTGAATAAATTTGATTACCGGAAACATTGGTTGTATTCCTCGATGGATCAAATAGATTGGAAAAGAACTTAGCAGGTTTTGTCAAAGCCAGTGTTTTGATTGCAGTGAAAGGATATGCACTAGATCTTCTCCAAGATGTCTCTGCAGGCGACTGATCGCCGAACTTCCAAGAATTTCTTCTTCCGGGTATATCATATTCTGCTATAAGGCCTGCCGCTAGCGGATCTAATAAATTTCCTGATGCATCAACCGGCAGGTAAGATTTTATAGTTGGCTTGCCATATCTTCCTGGTTCAGATGCTATTGCATTCCAAAGTATATCGTTTCCTGACGTGTATGGTGCGGTGCCGTATGTGGTGTCCCAATCAGACGGTTTTTCAGAATGTCCAAATATTTCCCATGGTCTAACGTGCGGAGCATCGGTATCATAGAAATATTTGTATATGGCTCTCCAGTGTCCCGGTAAATTTTTTGACAATAATCTGTCTTTTGATCTAGAATAATTGTATGTGAATGGAGAACCTTCTGAAAATGTGGTATTGTTTATGTACTGAACATTGTTTCTACCCGCCCAAAAATAAAAATCAGGTCCCATAATATCGTCTACCTCATCCAAAGTATATTCTGTCGAAGTAAACGCACTAGGTAAAACATCGTGTATATCGAGTAAGCTCGAATCAAATGTTGTTTTAAGATTGTTGTAAATTCTTTTTTCGAGTTCCATAATCAAATCATCACGCTCGTCGCCAAACGCTTTTATGATCGATCCGTCGTGTTTCCTAATGACCAGTGTGTCGACCAAGTAAGTTGTGTCAGTAAAAATTTCCGGTGTGTACTTCGGATACATTCCTAATTTTGTAGGCGAAGGTGGCATGTAACTACCTGTGGTGTCGTTATAATCTTTGATTAAAATTTTGTCTCCTTCGGCCAGTGTTTTTGTTATGTTTACACTGTCGTCGATTGTATTGAAAGTATAGTCCGTTCCCAACAACAACTGCACATCATTTAGATATACGTATACAGCCCTGTTACTTGTTTTCGTTATGTCGTGTTGCGAATCAAGTGCATACTCTGTCTGTGACGCACCCAAAACTGTGTATGATCTCGTTGACACATCCTCTCCCCATCCTATCATATCCTCATAATAGAACGGAAATGTTTTATCTCTGCCGGGGGTGATTGCAGTTATGATTTCGTCAACTCTTTCGGACGGTACTCCCTCGTATGCCGTCCCTATTGCATGTGTCAAAAATGAATTATACCAATTTTCATACTCTTTATTGGCATGATCTATTGCTGACACTATATTTGATTCTTGATCTATTAAAGAAAAAATTGCAGGCAGTAACGGTGCTTCGTGTTGATGTATGCTACCCCCTTTTAATCTAGCATCTGGTTTGTCTCGTAAATTAGATACACCAGGAATCGTGCCTGTTATATCTTGATTTTTATCAAATATATCTTTTACATGATTTAATATTTGTCCAAACGTGAAAGTTCCTAACTGTTGATTTGCACTGTTTGTGGATAAGTTTTCTGGTATTTCGTAAATTCCTTTATTTTCAACTTTGTCAGCAGTGCTGTATCCTGCCAATCGTACTTGGGCACCCACGTCAAGATCTTTGACAAACTTTACGTATTTGTTTTTTGTTCCGTTGACTAATGTGTAATCAATTCCTAATGATTTCCTCACACCGTTGACAGAAACCGATACTTCCAGATCCGCAAGGTCAACTGATTGGTCATAGAAATCTATAGGAAACAACTTCTTCTCTGTTTTATCCACATCGAAAGTTCTTATCACACGCTGTTTGCTTTCGTTTGTACGTTTAATCCAGGCTGTCCTAGAATTGTGAGTACTTCTGCCTGTTGTGTAATGCAGGTGTGCTTCTGCTAAATTTTTTGTTATTGTTTTTTTGCCACTCTTATATGTGAATGTGCCCGAGGTATGATCTGAGTCGAATACGATATCTCCCACATTGTTTATGGTGTTGTATTTTACTTTTATTCCTAGCACTGTGTCTGTTGTGGCAGTGTCTGACGTTGCAAATTCAAACACCTTTGCACCTGTAAAAGTTGAATTGGCATATGCTGTAGCATCCGCTAATGATGTATGGTCATTGTCAAACATAGCAAAAAGTGGTTGTTGATTGACTTTTGTTTTTTGCTGTGCTTCAACGAATGCTTCCGTCGTGCTGTCATAATAGAAAGTCTTCCCTTGATTTAGTGTGCCAAATTCTATGAATATCGAATCGTTAGCAACAGGCGTGGCATCTGATGCCTCTGTAAGAGATATCACTTGCGTTGAATCACCTGCTGTCACAAAGTCAACATCGTATATTTTATGTTGCACAGTTGTATCTGTATCAGCGGTAAACACTACTCTCATGCCGGCGGCCAATGACAGCCCATCAACAATATAACCTGTCTGTCCTACCACATTGCTGAAAGCATCTGTCGTCACTGTATCATACAATGTCACTGATTTTTTAGCAACTGTCCCGTGATCGAATAATGCCAATCCAGAATCAAATTCTATAATAGGTCTTTTTGCTCTGTCGTCTTCATTTAAAGTTGGTGTGTATCCAGATGTCCTTGCTGTTTCATCAATAATAGATTTATGAAACCACCTGTTATATCTCGACCACGCATTCCTGTCTTGGGAATCTCTTTTAATAGTAATATAATCTTTGTTTTCTGGCGTGTAGTATGTTTTAGCATAGGGACGAGAATCATAACCCACCGAATCATAAAGTATCGTAGATTCTGTAGCATAACTGCCCGGAGTCATTAGATCCTCAACATCAGTCAGTGTGATAGAATCACCAACACCTTCTATGTAATATTCTTTATTCTGGTAAGCCGATGGTACCAATGAATTGGTGAATTTAATTTTCATGCCATTTGATAAATCCAAAGTCCTTAGGCTATAATTTTTAACACCTATGATATCATCTTCTACATTGATGGCAGTAGTGCTTACAGCATCTCGTATCTGTAATATACCGTACATTGCATCATGGTTACCGCACTGATAGTATAAAGTGTCTGGTGCACCTGTCGTGGGCACTGTGAATGTTACAGTTCCGTAATCTGCTCCATTGTTGGTCACTCCCGTATTGAATATTGTTGACGTAGAACCGTCTGCTGATATCTTGCTCTTGTACGGCTCGGTCATTATATAGAAAGGGTGTCCTTTGGCGTTCACATCAAACTTGTAGGTGTTTCCCCTGTAAAGCGTCAGTATGGGATTGTCCTCGTTCTCCCTGTGTGTAAAGTTGTAGGCACCTTGTGCCAAGTTCTCAACTGAATACTCTATAACCGCACTGGGTCCAACGGAATCTATCTCTATGGCTCCGGGACCGTCTGGTATCCAGTAGTACTCTCTGTAGTTGACCAATTTGTCATAATCAATTGCTGGGTTCCACTGTACACAGTTTCTTTGTTCAGCCTGTTGTGGTTGTTGATCTTACCGCCTAGATACTTGATCTGGTTTATGTAGTCATCGTACGTACCTGTAAACTTGACTTGATCTTCTGGATTGACTGAAGTGGTATCTCTGTCTGTGTATGTGACAGCAGGTTCTAATTGGTAAGCAAACCTATCTCTGCTTGTTGCAGTGATGTATCTGTCACTAACTGTTCTAGTATAGGCATCCTGTCTTCCTATGTAACCATCCAGTCTCTCTAGCGAACCTTTCTGTACCAACGGATCCATGGTACTAGATAAGAATCTTTTATTGGCATCGGTTCTGTAAAAAGCAGGAAGGTGCTGTACTGTACGTCTGTACTCGTTCGATCCTTGTTTTACAACTTCGTTATTAGTTAAACCGTTTGTAGGATTATCCGCCATTAGTATCCTGACCCACTACTGCCGGAACTTGAACTTGAACCGGTACCTGTTGTAGTAGAGCCTGACACTGCTGATCCTGTTGTAGTATTTGACGTGGAAGTTGATGTTGATGTAACCACAGTTCCGGAAGCCGCCAATTGATTGGCTCCAAGTGCTGTTATTATCGACACATCATCAACGGTGGCCCCACTGATAAAAATTTCGTCTGCCGCTGAGTTGATCTGGAACAGAGATCCAAATGTCTGTCCTGATTGATTTGGCACAATCACTGCTGTCAACAAGTCTGGTGCCAGTTGATTGTGTACATAAGCGGCTAATTCTGTAAAATAAAATGCGTCTCCAAAATCCCAGTTGTCTAATGCAAAGAATTCATTGATTGCAGAAATTACCCTTGTTTTAATGACTGCATCTGAAACATTAGTTTTTGGATTTTTAACAACTTTAAATGTTGCTTGTAGTTCTTCTTCTGCATTTGTACCAAAAAGAATTTTGTACTTGACCGGATGATATATAATCTGATCTGAAAGTGATTTAAGCGGATTCAACACGCCCGAGTAATTTATACGAAGTTGGTCTGATGTTGATACAGATGGTTTTGTACCTCCGTCCTGGAGATATATCCTAAACAGATTATCATACGTTCTTTCCAATAGGTACACATCCACAATGTTAGATACGCTGGGATCTATTCGTGTTTCCTGTCCTGCATGATGTTTGTACTGAAAACTCAACGAGCTTCTGCCTTTTCTTGCTTGGTAATCTGTAGTTGTAGTAAGTGTGTTTGTTGTTGTACTGTAAGTTTTTATCACATCTTCGCTAGAGTCATAAAAATAAAACAGTTGTCCATCTGTGTACGCTGTTGTGTTTAAATTAATATTGGTTTCGTTTTCAGAAACTATAAAATTGCTAGAGGCATATGGTCTAAATCTTTCTATGTTGTCATAGGAAATGTATTTTTCAAAGAAAACAAATTTAGTTGATTCGGATAGTGTTGGCTCAATCACTATATCAAAAAGTTCTGGGTTGTCTACAACACCGTCGTCGTCATTATCAAAGAAACCTACTTTAACTTTCCTGTTATCTTGGAATCCGTCAGTTTCTGTTATTGTATCTGCAACTTCCCATGTTATTGGATATCCTATGCTGTTTCCTGTTGAAACAATGTTGTTTGTCTTAAGAATTTTGATTGAATCTTTCACTGTTTTTCCTGTTGTGTAATCAAAAATCTTATCCTGCGTATTGTAATGAAATTTATTTTGTGAATCTGATTGAAAAATATAATCTAATTTCCTGTAATTCACTGTGTACGTGTTTCCGTCATTTGTAAATTTGAACCACCAACTGTTGTCTAGATTCCCGCCTGAGCTATCACCCGTGTTAGATAATCCAAACACATTGCTAGTGCTTAAATTTGTGTTAGTTATAATTTTCCACGTTTCGCTGTCAATGTCATATCTCAGACCAAATTCCTCATATGCTGAAATCCTGTCAACAAGATCCGCTTCAAGCGTAGCCGTAAATGATGTTGTGAAGTTTGGTATTATTGCATTAACAACAGCACCGTTTGGTATGATATCAGTAAGTGTCACAGGACCGACTCCTGACTCGAGGTTTCCAAGACCGCCGTTGGCTCCGTCAAGCACAACAGCACCGATTTTCGCCCAAGTTCTATCCTCTGCATTGTCAGTTCCTGC
>JGI24003J15210_10001142_pt1 | contig 11609 bp, 11 predicted proteins | sample LinPmetageLP28_FD_15210 | JGI IMG/M metagenome (IMG submission 15210)
GTGAAAGGGAGTCTTGACCTTGCAAGGATCCCATATGAGCTGCGAGTTCTTGCAAAAGATCTTCTCGAACCCCACCACCCAGGACAATTGCACCCTGCGGTAGGACTCGACCAGACATCACCTGCTGAAACATGTGGGGGGAAGACTGCTGGATGCGGGCAAGGTTCTTGTCATTACGTTCTTGAATACGAACGTCTTCCATAGTCCTCAGACGACTACGAAGATTCTCCTGGGACGAGCTACGGACCTGCTCCATTGCAGCCCGATCAGTCTCTCCACGAAGATCATCAAAAATCCCACCTGCAATAGGGCCACCCAGGCCCGTAACCATTCCAAATGCACCCAGCCCCGCACCTGCAGTAAGAGAAATCGGGTGCTTGGCTTTCATGAAATCAAAACCGATGTCATCCACACCGGTAAGGATTTCTCGGATCAAACTCATTCGGCTTCGAGCCATTAGAGAAGCCCCATTCGAGCATAAGCTTGCTCAAGAGAAGGACGAGTTTCGCCCTTAGTGCTTTCAAGCATGTCTTCGTAACCATTCATGAGAGCCCCAAGCTCACCACTAGGCTGAGGCCCAGGCTGATAGATGGAGTCTTCCATCTCAAGAGTGTTTGCCACATCTTGGAATCCTTGGGACTCAGATCGAGCAAGCTCACGATTTTCACCATCAAGACCTGAGAACATATCTTCCATCTGCATCATCTCTTGGCTGGTATTAACGTCATCGTCCATGCCTTGGATGATGTTGTAAAGCTCGTAAACTCCAAGAGCACCAAGTCCGATCGGGCCAGCAAAGCGACCAAACTTTGCCATCTTGCCCAGCTTTCGAGCAGGATCAAACATGCCTGGAATATTGGGTCGAGTAGCAACAGTCTTTCTTGCTGCGGCTCGACGAGCTTCTCGAGTTGCTGCACGAGAAGTCTTGGCATCATTCTTTCCTAGTACGTAATCTCTTGATCTCTTAGCTGATCTTCGTACCCCAATACTCTCAGCCCCCTTGGTTGCATTCTTTGCTTCGCGAGCAGCTTTCTTGAAAGCATCCTTAGTCTCATTGGTGTACTGAACGCCAAGTCTCGTTTCAAGATTTTCTACTGCTTCCTTGCCGTAGTTTTTAACGAGATTGGCTCGAGTTCGAGAAGGATTAGCAGCATCTCTAAGAATCTCAAACATGTTGTCTTCAAGGTTGCTTGACATACCAAGAAGACGATTAACCGCATCAATCTGCTTTATACCATGCTTTGCAATTAGGTCACGGGGCTTCATCCCGGACTGAATGTCTTCAACTACTCTTTGAGCCAGGCTGTAATCAGTCATTCCCTTTTTAGGACGAATACCTGCAGCCTGAATAGCTTCTCTGAAGCTACGTGCCCCTCGAGAAAAAGGCGCTATGGTTTTAGTTGATCCTGATACAGGAGAAAATTCTTTCAGAAGCTCAAGAACGCGGGGATTAATTTTAGCCATTGATTCGTTCCTTCGCATCAACATGAGTCAATGCAGACATCTTGATTTCATTGCCGTTCTCCGTGACCTCTGTCACCAGGACGGCCCGCTCTCGAGACACCGCACGAGACTTCCGATGTTCCCACAAGAATGATCGAATCTTCTTGGGGGAAAACTCATCGTCCTCCAACACCAGACGCGGCTCATCCAACGCATGAAGACACACTGTGGGGGGGAGATCAGTAACAACCAACTCAGGATTGTCCAAGCAGGTACGGCTACCTCCGTCACTTTCGTGGCGGTAAGCAGCAACCCCAGCAATTTTCTTCCAGTCCCTGGTCATGGCTTAAACACCCCGCTGTAGTCTTCACCGTCAATAGCACGGAGAGCGGCAGCAATTTGCCTACGATCAATTTCTGTCTGGTTATCGCGAGACAAGTCACCAAGACCACGTTCACGTAGAAGAATGCTTTTGCCTCGATCTGTAATGCCTTGGTCTTCCGTATCAATGACATCCAAAATTGACATCAAAGAACCAAGTTCGTTGTCTGGATCTTCAATTGATTCAAGACCAGTTCTTCCCTGAGTTGCACGAAGAGTGTTCCCTCGAGCAAGGTGCCATTGGCTGTCAGGAATGTCAGGGCCTTTAGCAACTGCTTCACCCAAATTAGTAGTGCGAAATGCACGGGATAGGGCGTAGCTCATTACTTCTTCTGGTTGAAGACCATCTGTCTGAGACCTTTTGTACTTTCTCACAAACTGGCCAAACTCTCGATTTGCCATTTCAAGGCCACGAAAGAATGCTTTTGGATCAACACCTTCAGGCAAGTTTTCAGTTACTTGCTTTCGGTAGTCTTCTTCAGAAACTCCGGTACCACGACCCGCTTTGATTGCAAGGTCTACGGATGAAACAATCTCATCAGCAAGTTCAGACTTACCCAGTGCGATGGCCATTGATTCACCAATATGTTCACTGATCATCCGATCAGCCAACTGCCCGCCCTTTGAATTTCGATGCAAAGAGCTTGTTGGATCGTCACTAAGGATTCCGTCAGTACTAAATTCCCCACCAAACAATCTATCGATGCCTTCTTTCAAAAGTCTTCGATCGCCCGTGAGCATTTGACTGTCTTCATCACGAAACTGATTAGCCACATACAGGAAAAAATCTTCATGAGCACTGGTTACAGCACCAGTTATTCTTGATCCGATGTTTGCCAACGAACCCAAAAAAGATTCAGGTTCATTGTTGAATGAATATCCTTCAACACCTGCATCTATACCAAACTTCTTAAGGAGCGCAATGCCTTCTAGAGATTCAGAATCAAAGGCTTCTCCAAATGTCTCTTCAAAAGAAGCGAAGGTATTTCCCTGTTCTTCGTAATGCTGAGCAAGCTTTGCCTTGGCCTTCATAAACTCTTCAAGCTTTCCCTGTCGTCTGGCCTCAGCTTCCATTTGACGCATCTGCATATCAGAGATTGCATTTCTTTCATCATTCAAACGATCTCTAAGATCAGTTGTATCAACGTCCATTGCATCAAGCTCTGCACGCCTACGAATCTGATCCACCTTTACCTGGCGTTCTTGCATCCGTTTGGTCACTCCCTCACGAAGCTCGGAATCCAAGATTGACTGAGCCTTATTCCCTTCAATCTGCCTAGTCACCAACCCATCTTGGAACTCACGGCTTCGTTCACCTTCAATAGCACCAAGAGCCTGACTCTCACGAGAAAGACGACGGTCAAGTCCTGATTGTTCTTCTGAGACACGAAGCTTGTCTCGCTCTAGCTCAAGCTGCTTGGCAGCAAGGCCCGCCTGGCGAGCATCGTTCTCTTGCTTGGTTCCCAACTGAGCCATGCCGAGCATTGACTGCTGCTGAGCGGGAGTTACGGATGAAGTGAGCTGAGTCATTTAGTTCCAATCAGAGCTGATTCATGTACGTCTCAGGCATGCCCTCATAGCCTTCGGTAAACGGGTTCATATCGAATCCCATCATGGCCATGAATACGGGGGCCTCAGCAACAGGTGAGTACTGAAACGCCATCTGCATCTGAGCCTCAGTCTGTCTACCCTGAACCTTTAGATTTGAGGAGTACTGCTGAGCAGCGTTCTGCATGGTCTGGCCCTGAGTGAACATGCTGGCACCCAGGTTGGCAAAGCTTGTGGCCACACCCGCAGACTGATTAATGGATTGAATCCCCCCCATCTTCATCTGATGGGATTGAGCATTCATCTGAGATCCCAACATTGAAAGATTCTGTTGGGTACTCATCCCGTAATCATGCTTAGCTTGAACAAGAGACTGCTTTGCCATTGGATCACCAGTGGCAGCCTGTGCCTCAAGCTGAGCCATGTTGCTTTCAGCCTTTTTCTGAGCACCCAAAGCTGAAGCACTCATTACCTCACCTTGTTGAAGATCTAGATCAGAATTAAGCTGATCAACCTTGGCCGTTTGTTCTGCCAAGAAGTCCTGACCAAACTGAAAGAAATCCATGCCTTGGTCTTTCAAGTTCTGGCCGCCAGCCATCCCCTGATCCAAACTAGCTTGGGCTTGATTGTCTACCTCTTGACTGAAATTCCCGATAGCTGCCTGACCTTGAGCAAAGTTCTGGTCAGTAGCCTGCTGCTGCTTCTGCATATCACCAAACAGTGCAGCACCCATTTGAGCTCTGCCTTGATTACTTTGATTTTGATCGAAATGCCCTGGAAGTACTGTGGTGGTAGAGCTGTTAAAACCTTGAGGCATTGTGGTGTATGAGCCATCAGGGTTTTGATTGAACCCTTGCGAAGCAGCAGCTTGATCAGGGTTGTACGAGTTCATCTGATTCTGGTACTGGGAATAAAAGTTGTCGAAGAAGGTACTCATCAAGTATTTCTTTCTGAAGTATCCGTAGAAGTTGCCCTGCCTCTACAGATCACAGCCATCAGTTTGAAGTCCAGATCTGGGGCAAAGATCTCAAGACCAGGATTAAGAACCGAATCTTGGATCCCGAATTTGCCGCTGATATTGGTGTCCGTACCCTTAAAAGCGGCGTAGTGATTGGACTCCCCATTCTCTACAGAGTCTCCAATCTGAACCCCTGAGAAGTCAGAAGGAATTGCTTGGACCGAAGGACTGGTTGCCGTACTGTTCCAAACTTCGCCTCGGAAAAACTTGTATCCCGTTACTCCACTGCTGACATCTGTGAAATGACAACCAATCGAGGAGATCTGCTTGTTGTTGAACATGTCGTACGAAGTGACTGTCTTTCCGTCCTGGACCCTGACCATGGGCAATGTGGCACCTACCCAGTGGACGTACATAGGAGACAATGCGATGACAGTCCCTGCAATATCTGTCGTAGTACCCGACAGTTTTTGCGTCAGGTCACTGCTTCGGACAAAGAGCTTCTTGGAGTTAGTACCTGGATTTGTAGCGTAGTAGATCTTGATCTTGCGGCCTACTGCATCAGGGTCAGTTGGGGATTTGACGATGTAGGCATACCCCCCCACTAGATCTACTCCGCTAGTGCCGGCGTCAAGGTAGTCAGGATTAGTTGAGATCTTGCTTCTCAACTCCAGATTAATGATGGCCTGTCCTGATGGAGCAGAACTTTCCAGACTCGTACATTGGAAATGAGTGTCTCCACCAAAGTCCAACGTCCTGATTGTGGATGAATTGGCTGCCACTTGGCTGGAGTTAGACCCTGAAGTCTTGGCCCTATCTACATCCAGCAAATAAACCCGAGGCTTCCAATTAGTTGGGATGTCAGCTGTCAATGTTGAGGGGTGGTTCTGAAGAAAGAACGCCCTCTCAACCATTGAAGTATCGACACCAGGTACAGGATCCTTGGTTGACCACACTCGAGGCCAGATACCCTTCTTGACCTTGTCGAAGGGCATGTCGTGGAACTCACTGACTCGACCCACATTGAACCAAAGACAAGCGACTTGCTCTGTGACGGGGTTCAGCAAAAACATGCAAGACGCGTAGGGATCAAACTCCATCTGGAGCGATTCCAGATTGGGCTTCCAATCCTCCATCAGCAGGTTGTCCAGGAACTCCACATCATCTAGCTGACCATTGTTGGCTACGGCCTTCAGTCCCTTAGTCGTGACGAAGTAAGCCAATGGGCCTGCTGTAGCTGCTGCATCCTGACCCGCCAATCCAAATCCAGCGTGCATGTCTTCGATCTGGAGAAACAAGCCGTTACGGCGGATGTGGTAGATCCGGTCTTTACTGAAACCGACCGCAAACTCTCCGACCCTGATCAGCTTTTCAATTCGATTCTGATAAGCGTCTGGGGTGTACTTGTTGTTGATGGGGAACAACTCAGGACTACGCTCAGTCAAAGATGACCACCGCAGCTCACCTACGTTACGAATCCTGTTTTCCTGGTTACTGATAATTTGGTTCCCGTCAACGGGATCAGCAACAAGTAATGCACCTTCAAAGGCTACAGCACTCTTACCTCGTGGCACTTCATTGTCGTAGATAACCTTGTCCAGGTAAATGTCCTGCATCGCGAGTGCCATGTCAGGCAACTCGTAAAGACAGACGTAAGCTTCCATTCCGGAAGACTGAGAATTAGCTGCGTCTCGACTTACCAGAAGATCTGAGAAGTCGTAAATATTGTCCAAGTGAAAGATTGCTGCTGCATAGATCCCCCCCACTTCCTGAGTTCGTACAGATCTGAAGATGTAAATCTGGTCGTACTTGGCTCCGTCAGCATGGAAATACAACTTGGCGTACTTTTCATTTCCACTGAAGTTATCCTCGCGAACTCCCTTTACTTCGCTGAGTGCAGTTCGACGTCCAGACTTGGAATCATGCAGGTAGTAAGCGAATGAATAGTTGCCCGGTTCAAGCTTCTGATATTCACGATCAGGGAGGATAGCCACTGCCGCTGCATCATCCGCGCTATCGTTTGTCTGATCCACTTCGTGCGTCTTGTTCGTAGACAAGACGAGCTTGGCTTGCCCGGAACTCAGTGCAATTGTCCCAGGATTTCTCGAGTCAATAACAGACGCACTGTGCCCCGGGTCATCCTTCGCCAACAAAGTAGGCTGTGCCCCAGGGCCGCCTTCAACCACTTTGAGTTTGTTGACTGAACTCGTCTTATCAATGTAGATGACAAGCGGCTTCTTGCCTCGAACAAAGACAGAGACAAACTGTCCCATGGAGACCACATCCATGGATGAAAGATCAGTTTGATCTCCCGCTGCAATACGCACTGTCCGCCAACCAGGTATCCCTGTCGTAACGTCCGTTCCGTGGAAAGGGAAATCAGCAACGTCTTCTGTAGGACAGTAGTCCATGTAAATGGCAGGGTTTCCACCCAGCACATTCTTAAGTCGATACACAAACCCGTGAGCAAACTGGCCTTCTGAAATGTGGAACTGGACAGGGAAGCAGTCAGTTACCACAGCCGTGTAAGTGTGGTCTGTCCCCCCCACTCCACCGTTAGCCTCGTTAGGGCTGAGAACCGCTGCGGTGATATTCAGCTCGTGGGCCAGCTTCATCCCGCTCGACGGACGAATGCCGAATCGCAAGGAGCCGTCAATGCCGGTCAGCTCGTGAGCCACCTGCTGCCCGGAGAGAGCAATACGCTCGATCCCCTTGTTCTGAGTGGTCTTGACCGTAGGGAATACCCAACGCTTGTTCTCGTTACTCATGCTTTCTGACCTTTGGATTCCTGCCACCGGCCTTCAGGGCAGGAGACCTTTGGCATCTTCAGTTTGTTGGTCAGCCGAGCACCGTCGGCCCGGCCACAGCCACACTTCCCACAGAATCCAATCTCGTCCGCCTTATCCACCACCAGGAACGAACAGGACAAACACGAGTCCTTCCGATCCTGAAATACGTGGGGGGGAACATCGCCTTGGACCACATGGGAGACCTTGGCCTTTAGATAAGAAGCAACCTTAGAAGGCGTAATTGGATCGCGGCCATTAATTGATTTGTCAGACATAGTTTCCCCGGATCAACAAGTTGAAGAATCGACTGGTGTGATACTTAGAATGTTCACTTTGGTCTTAAGTTTCATGCCCACCAAGTCTCGGGATTCCGGTGTAGTGACATGGGTGACCGTTGGATTAGTTTGGCCGCAAACAGAATCACACCCGCCTAGAGGGCCCCCAAAGTCTGCGTTGTATGCATACTCATAGACCATGTCCGTGTACCCGTTGTCGATGTTTCGTTCCCACCCAGTACAAAAATTTAGGTTGGGAGTAATCTCGCCCGTGCTGTTTGTGGCGTCACAACGTCCTTGTTCCGTTGCTTCTGTATCACATGTGACTGATGGAAATCCTGACTGGCCTATTTGATAAAAAGAGCCGTTGAACCCAAGGAAAAGAATGCCTGTATCACCATTAACTCCACTTAGTTGACCTCCGCTTGACCATGTGCTTATACCTTTGCAGTCATCTGCAGTTAGACCAACAAATCCATTTGCAACGCCTTGCATAAGCGACTTGACATTCGCCCAAGCAGAAGCGACTCCACCTCCATTGCCATTAACGTCGGCTCTCACCGGAACTGGAGCAAGTTCAAGTGAGCCCAATGGTGGTGCACATGTATTTTGATTGCGGGCTCGATAGGTCATACGAGCACGAGCAGGAAAAAGAACTGACCCACCAGAAGTTGTGTCAGTCTCAGTCAGATTTGGAAGTGTCGGGAGTCCACAATTTGGAACTTGGCCCTCGTACAAGAAGGATTTACCTTGAGCCAAAAAAGCGTCAGCTGCTTGCATTGTGACTGGGCTGGCATCCGGCAGGTATTCAAGTTCAAAAATGCACGTTGCACCATCGCAAGTGTCACCGGTGTCACCATAAGGCAACTCAGTGTATTTCTTTAAAGAGATTAGGTTACTGGGCACAGCAAGATTGGCTGGGGGTTCGCTTACAAATTCAACGTCGCATTCATACTCGTAGTGTTCTCTGTTACCGCCGGAATTGCAATTACTGGTTGCATAACAAGGCAGCCCAGTTTCACCTATAGCTTCGCTTTTCCAAGTTCCTTCGATGAAGGGACCATCATTTGCGCCGCCTGAATTGAGCCAAACCGACTGACATGAACTTGAGTTATCCATTACCCATTCACCTAATTCACCGCTTACAGGTTGCGTGCCCGTAGGGGGGATTAGATAAACACGAGCTTTTGCTCTGTAGGTAATTTCAATTTCAGCTTTTGTTCCCCCCACATGTTTCACTGACGGGCCTTGGCCGGGCTGACACGTAGTTGGCGAACCAGTACTTTGGCAACAACTAATGGTTTCAACATTTGTAGTTCGCTCGCCTGTGATTGTGTGGATGACTTCAAATTCGAGTTTGACTCGATCTTCAGAACAAGACCACGCAGTACCGCCACACCCACAACAGCAACCTGCAACGTAAGCAGTCATGAGCAAGCCACATCGAAATTGGGCAATGCTGCACCAAACCAAGAGTTTGTTTCGTAACCGGTACCACCGTTGAATTTACGACCGAGAACAAGCGTATTGGTATCGTAATCACGACGAGTCAACGTAGCCACGCCGCCCGTTGTAGGTTCGTTGTCTATGAGGTCATTTGAAACTTTGTAGTAGAAGTCATAGAAAAATCCAACGACATTGACTTCTAAATACGTAGGCGCATTATCTACGGTGGTAAGAATTAGCTGACGACAGGGATACTTAAAAGCTTTGATTGTGATGTCTGTACTTGTAGTGCTAGACATTTCAATTTCAGAAGGCTCGTCTGAAATTCTGAGAAGATCAAACCCAACTCCACCCAACTGATTTGTGACTACCGTTGAAATTGCTTCACCAACTGATCCGGACCCACTTCCGTAATCAGTAGATTGTGTGCTCAGGCTTACAGTAAAAGTGGGAGGACTCCCGCCGTTTGAAGCCACCTCAATTGGGATATTACCCAACACATTTGTTGACCCTGAGGATGTTGCAGGATTAACAAAGAAGTCGCCACCAGGCATTGTGAAATTGAATTGAGGTCCATTAGCGATAGGTCCTACATTTCCCACTCCTCCGTTTTCATTAGAGTTTTGCCAAGCACCAATGCTGCCCTGATTGAATCGAGGCTGCCAGCTCATTTCACGTAGCCAACCAGGAGAAGCAGCCTTTTGCCCAAGGCCGCTCAACACGTTCTCGTTAAAGGTATTTACCTGTAGCGGGCTACCCCTCATCGCGAATAGGCTCCACAAACAAAGGGCTGCGGTCGCCCATGTAAGCACCTTCGATGTTGTAAGAACACCACTCCTGGGCTTCTTCAAATTCCATGCCGTCGTCTTCCATCAGACCTTCCCAGATCTTCATGAGGGAATAGACGGCCTTGCCATCCATGGTGCCAAGGAGAGCTTCTTCCAATCCTGGAATAACCAGCATGTCATCCATCACGGCGTTCCCGAATCATCAGAGGTAGGGTCGTATTCCACAGACTTGAGAGCTTCCGCAGCAGCAATCAACTGCTGGGCTTGAGCCACAAGGATGTCAATGTGAGCTTCATCAAGTTCAGTACGTGGAGCGTTCTCCTTGTACTGATAAGCCAAGTCAGCTAGGCCTGAGGTGATCGAAGCCATTGCCTTGGTGAGAGTTGCAAAAGTAAAAATGGTCAGCATGTTGAATTCCTAGACAGCAGTAACAGTGAAAACGAGAACGTCTCCGTTTGAAAAATCAGAACCCTTTGTTGCAGTAGTCGTGTTCAAGTATCCAGGCTGACATGCACCGTCGACCGATCCCGCGACATCCTCGCTCGATCCGCTTCCCCCGCTGCTGGATGCATTCAAGTCGATCGACGATCCACCGTTGAGCGTTACCGATACTGCGTAGAGATGCCACCACTGTCGAGAAGTGATACCTGAAGTAAATTTGTATTGAATGCTTGCGCCTGAACTAGCAGTACCGCTGAAGTTGGTTCCGTTTGCAGCTTCGCTTCCGTTCCAGAGTCGCATCTTTCCTGCGTTACTTCCGTTGCGAAGTGAAGAGACTCGAGTCGTCGAGATGATTTCCAGCCCGCTCGACGAGATGCTGCTTGCGTTGGTCGCTGACGACATCGTGATGGTGATCGTTTGCAATGGGCCAGAAGCAGCAGGTGCCGGGAAAAACAACCACTTGGATGGAGGAGTCATTCTTCGTACTCCACCGAAAACAACAGATCAATCGCAGTGGTGTTGTTTGTGAGAACCAAGGAGATCGAAGAGTTTTCAGCGACAGTTGTATTTGCAAAGCTTGAGAACGCACCACTCGAGCTATTCACTGTCATCGACTCTTTTACAACCGAACTACCGTTGAGGAGTTTCGCAGTGCAACTTCCAGACGTTGTTTTAAGAAACAGTCCTGTGATAGTGCGTGCAGTTGCTGCTGCTGGGTCGAGCGTATAAGTCTTCTCGGCGACAGTTTCAATCTGGCCTGTATAGGCTCCTACGTTTGAAACTCCAAGTGTCGTGCGAGCCGCATTCGCATCCGCGTCGTCAATAAGCGTACCGCCGAAAGTGGATACGGCAGACGATGCAAATGCACCAATGTCGCTAAGGACTTCTGAAACACTGCGACTAATGACTGTGACGCCTGATACCTTCAGGTACTCCGCAGTAGCCACATCAGATCCAAACTTGGGCACGTTGTTGACGCTGATACCAGGGCTCAGGCCAACGATCTCAGTGCTCAAGGATGCAATTGCACCCGTCGAAGAGTTGTAGGAAATGCCGTTGCCTGAGACTGAGATCGAGGCTCTTGCTCGAGCGGAAGTGTGGTACAGATTTGAACTGCCTTCCGTGAGCTGGTCTGTCGAAGTGAGACTCCCACTTCCATCAGCACCTGCTGGACCAGTTGGGCCCGTCGCAGAGATAGTCACTGCCGTACTACCAGAAGTAGACGCAGTCGCTGTGGTTGTCCCCCCCACTGAAATAGTGACGTTGGTCGTATTGGGAGTGACTGTAATCGGCATCAGACCGTGACCTCAGGTGTAAGGATCAAAGTTCCCTCGAGGATCCGAGAAACAGCTCCACCACTTGTTGCCGTGAACTCCACGTCGTAGACGTACTTACCTGGAGCAGTCATTGCAGAAGTTTTGGCGGCACTGATATTGATGGTCACCGTATTATTTCCTGAACCTGAAATAGTAAAGTCACTTTGAGCCAACTCAAGAACCTTGTCCCCGCCGTACTTGGTCCGTGCCTGCATGGCAAACGT
>JGI24003J15210_10001143_pt1 | contig 11607 bp, 2 predicted proteins | sample LinPmetageLP28_FD_15210 | JGI IMG/M metagenome (IMG submission 15210)
GTGGAATACTTTATAGAAAGAGATGCTAAAAAACAATCAAATGGTCATGTTAAAGTAAACGTAGAGTTTTATACTTATGATGATGCTAATGAAAAACTTTCTATGAATGGTGACCAAAGAAGAACTACAGATGTAAATATTCGTAGGTTAATTGGTACTTATGATGACTTTGTAATGACAGCACTTTCTCTACAGACTAACTCTACTGTTTTTATCGATAAGACACAAAAAGAAAGAAAAGACTTACTTGCACAATTTATGGGTATTGGTGTATTTGATGAACTTTGGAAATTGGCTAGTGATGAAATCTATGATGTATCTTCTCTTCTTAAATCTTTTAAAAACAATAACTATGATACAGACTTAGCTGATATAAAAGAAAGTCTAATTCATTTTAGAAAAGAATCAAGAGAGCTGACTTCTTCTAAAAAAGAAATGATTGCTAATAAAAAACGTGAAGATAAGAAGATTATTAGTACTACTAAAAAACTTAAAAAAGTTGATAATTCTGCTTTAGATATATCCGAATTAGAAGAACGTAAAATTATATTAACAGAAACATTAAATAAAGTTGATGATAGAGTTGGTGAGATTGTTACATCAGCTCAACGATATTCTGTAGAAGAAACTGAACTAAATGAGAAAATAAAGATATACAAAGAAAATAAAATAGATAAAAAATTTGCTCAATTAGAACAATATAAATTAGAAAAAAACAATAATCAAATTGAGATTGATAAATTAAAAATAGAAGTCAAAAACAAATTAGACAAAATTGATAAGCTTGGTAATTTAGAGTACGATCCTGATTGTGATTTTTGTATGAAAAATCCTTTTACATTAGATGCTATGGAAACAAAGAAAAAACTAAACGATGATAAAATGTTAGCTGATACTTTTGTAAAACAATCTGATACTTTAGAAAGTATCATAAATGGATTATCTCATATTACTGCACACAAAGAACAGATGGATGGTTCTATACAAAGCTTGAGTTTACTTACTTCTAACATAAGTAAATTGGATAGTGAGAAAAAACTAAATACAGAAAAAAGAAAAAATCTAATAAGCCAATTAGCTATTATAGAAGATAAAATTAATCTGTATCACGAACAAGAAAAAGATATTATTTACAATAAAGGTTTACTAAATGATATAGATTTAGCACAAAATAAATCTGATAATTTAGAAATAGAAATAGAACATTTAGATACTAAACTACAATCTGTAAATGGTGAAGTTAAAGTATTAGAAACCAATCGTAAAACTATATTAGATAATATTAAAAAGGTAGAACAGTTAGAAGGTAAATACGCAGCATATCAGTATTACTTAGATGCTATCAAACGTGATGGTATACCTTATGAACTTATTTCTAAAGCTCTTCCAACTATTGAAGGTGCTGTCAATGATATACTAGCTCAAATAGTGGACTTCTCTATGATATTAGAGATGGATGGCAAGAACATTAATTGTCATATTGCATACGACAATGATAATGTTTGGCCTCTTGAGTTGAGTAGTGGAATGGAAAGATTTATATCCTCATTAGCTATGCGTGTAGGATTGATAAATGTATCTAATCTACCAGGGATTAATAAACGTATCTAATCTACCAGCAGCTAACTTCTTAGCAATCGATGAAGGTTGGGGAACTATGGATTCTGATAATCTAAACTCTGTTTATAATCTATTTCAGTATCTTAAAACTCAGTTTCAATTTACAATGATTGTTTCACATATAGATTCTATGAGAGATGCTGTAGATACTTTATTGGAAATAAAGAAAGAGGATAAGTTTTCTAACGTTTTATTTGATTAGGGTATAGTATATTTTTAGGTTTACTATGACCTCTCTTTAAACTAAGCACGTATTGATTCAGGACAGCGCTCATCGTAGTGCTTTCTTCCTTAACATGCAGTCTAAACCATTCCATTAGGTTCTCTTCTATAGTAAATGAATATTTCTTTTTCATACCGATATTCTCCATACTTTGTGTATATAATAAATATTAAAATTTTTAAATAATGATATTTATTAACAACCAATAAATAGGAATTTTTAATGGCTGCTGTCAAACGATTCAATAAATTACTCGGACTTGAAAATATAGATGTGTTGGTAGATGATAGAGAAACCTCTAGATTCATAACCATTACTGATATGCCGCAAAGTTTACCTCAAGGAAAGAGCTCTTTTCTTATAGAGGTTTCTCCTTATCTTAAAGAGGGAACAGAATTACAAATTGATTTTGTAGATTCTAAAGGCCAGAGCATTTATTCAGAACCTGTACAAAATTATTTAGAAGGAACTTCTAGAACTATATCAGTTGAAGTATATGACGATACAGCAGCTGGAATTGCAACATTAATAATAGTAGGTGAATTAGAATTTTTACCTGAAAGTCCTGGTCAATTTAGTGCAGTAAGACCTGTTCCGAAAGAGTTTGAAGGTGCATATAATATAAGACTTACTCGTGAAGTTATTATAAACCCAGCAGAAATAAATATCCAACCTATAAAATTTTATGCTTCCCCACAAGTAAGAGCTATAGAACAAAGATTCGGTACATTAGAAAGAGAAGCAGGTTCGCCTATAGCATCATCATCCATATTTCAAATTGAAGGAAGGCCAGCATCAGGATTTGAATTTAGACCATTTGTAAGTAGAGAAGATGAACTTCTAGCAAAGGGTGCTGGGATAAAAGAAAAAAGAGATGTAAAAAGAGAAGGCCCACCAAAAGGTGATGAAAAGGGTGATAAAGCCTTTAAAGAATTAAACAAACAATCTTCTAAAAAACAAAGTGTGAGAGGTGATAGTAGATTTAAAAGATCTAAAAGAATAAAGAGAAGAAACTCTCCTATTGAATATCCATATAGTTTTACAATTAGAGGTGGAGATCATAAATTTGATACTAAACAAATAGGTGGTGAGATTTTATTTTCTGATATTACTTCTTCTCTTTATAATGGAGCAGCTTTAGAAGAAGTTGGATTGAGAGAGGGGGATGTTTCTTTTCAAATAGTAACTGATACATTAGATAAAAACTTCCCAACACATTATACAGCATCTATTGTAGAATTGGCAAATAGCCAAACAGCATTTGTAAGTACACCTTTTACAAAACAAAATAGAGATGGTGAATACATAGTATTGCCTTTACAAGCAAATGCTCAAATATTTTACGAAGTAGAGCCAAGCGCTTCATATAGTTTACAAAATATAGTTTCTTATGCTGATATTAGATTAGGTGATATGAGAACTTTCTCAGGTGATGTATTTAAAGCAAAAGTTTATGTGAGAGCTGAAGGCGCTTTTGATGATTTCAAATTATTAGCTGAAGTTCCATTAGAATCACCTGAACTTTTAATCAATAACGCTTCTGTAGGAATCGGAGAAAGAACAGGTTACTTTATTTCAGAAGGAGATAAAAACAAATATTGGGTAGTATCGGGTAGTTCCAATGGTTTGTCAGGCCCAACAGCAACAACTACTGCTTCCTTTGATAATGACACGATGTTGGATTCGGTTATGCTATCAGGAAGTTTATCAAATTTTACAGACCAAATAAAATTTCAATTAAAAGAAGATTATAAATTTGATTTAACAGATGGTATAGATTACACATTATCTTTTAAAGCTGTGGGTGAAGTTGGAACAGATAGTAGAGCTCTAATGTTATTATATGTTTCAGGCTCTTCTATGAAACAAGCAATAGATTTGTATTCTGATGAAATATCAAATGAAAAAGTAAAAGAAACTTCTGCCTATGGTAAAAGAATGGGCTCTTTAGAAGTAACTAAAGATGAAGATAAAGTAAAAGATTTTAAAACAGTAACTCACAATTTTAATTCTGATTTGACTGGAGATGCAACTGTTCAGTTTAGAGTTATATCGGGAAAGTGGAATATAGCAGATGTTTCTGTTAGACCATCATCCGACACGGGATTCTCACCATCATTTATTCAATTTAAACAGGAACTTCCTGCTTCACTACAACACAAAAGACCTGAGACTTTAGAATTCCTAACAGAGTTTTATGATATAAATAATAATATCGCAGATGAGATTGCTTTCACAACTGGCTCTGTATTTACTGGTGCTAACATAGTAATAAGCGGTAATGATAATATTCAAAGTGGTGATATGTTCTTAGGTGGAGACACTACTGGAAGTGGTATACACTTTGGTGGTGTAGATTCAAAGCTACCTGAAACAGGAAAAGATGGTGCTACTGGCTCTGGATTTATTCGCTCTATAGGCTATCAAGGATTCGTATCAGCATCGGCTCAATCAGGCTCTTATGGATTTATGATTTATAGTGGTTCTGTACTGCCAGATAGTGGAGAAGATTATAAAGGAGTGGGTTTAGAATTAGTTGGAGAAAGCGGTTCATTAAAGTTTAGAACCGAACCATCTTTATTTGAAGTAATAGCCGATTCATTTTTTGTAGGAAAAACTACAACTCAATTTATAAGTGGTTCTAGCGGAAATGTAGAAATAAGTTCTTCTAATTTTCACTTAACGCCTGAGGGTGATGTCACTATGAGTGGTATTATAACTGCTCAAGGTGGTAATATTGGTGATTTTCAAATAATAGATGGTCAGATAAGCGGTAGTAATATTACTTTAAACGCAGACAACTCTACAATATTTAAAACAGACCAAGGTCCCGGAACTGATTCTGGTGAATCTAATTTAGCTTTAAAGGATGAATACTACATAGACTTCTCACCAACAGGAGAAAATCCTGATAATGCTTATGTTAAGTTTGGCCCAAACTTTACAGTAGATAAAGACGGAATTCTTATAGCAAGCGGTGCTACATTCATTGGTACAATTACTGCTAGCGCAGGTTTGATTGGTGGATTTACAACAGACAGCCATTCATTTCATAGTTCTAATATTTTTATAAGCGGAAGTCCAAAAACAGGTGGGTTGCCATTAGATGAATATATGTTTATTAGTACTTCAAAATTTAATGTCAAAGAAAACGGCGATGTAACAGGCTCATCTGTTTTATTTAGTGGTGGAAAGATTGGTGGATTTGAAATAGACTCAACTCAAATAAACTCATCAAACGATAAATTAATACTAAAAAGTACTGGAGAAATTACAGGCTCACAAGTTTTATTTAGCGGTGGAAAAATTGGTGGATTTAATATAGAATCTGATAAACTTATAAACGAAGAAGAAACAGTTGAATTGAGTAGTATTACACATGGATTAAATGTAAAAGATAATCTTGGTGTTGAAAGAGTATCTATAAAATCAGGTTCATTTCAAACAATAGGCGGCGGACAACAATATATAGGAAATAAAAGTTTTGAAGATCAAACAATAGCAGCTGGTAGAAATGTAAGGTCTGGTTCTAATATTACCAGTTGGTCTTTCTCTACAACCGATGCTGTTTTTGTTTCCTTAACCGATAGAAGTGGTTACTCAGGTGACGACCAAGCAGTAAGTGGAGACAATACTTTAGATATTGTTGTACCAACCGGCGCAGTCAATTATACAGGAAGCAATCAGTACCTATTAGAAAACATTATGACGGAATCTTTTGCTGCTGGTGATACTATAAGTTTTAGTTCGGTTGCTAGGTATAGTTCATCATTCAATAAAATTGGAAAAGATAGAGCATTAGGCCCACAATATTTCAGAGGAGAATACAGCGCTTCAGGTGCTAATGGTTGGATTCCATTTTTACCTGAAAATGAATATACTGCTTCAAATGGTTATGGTGAATACTTTTTAGGAAGTGGGCAATACAATAGTTTTGGTGCTTCGGCTGAATTACCAGAAGCTGCCGTTTATATAAAGCTTGTATTAACAGGAAGTATTAATGACGACACTGGTTTTACTGTAGAAAAACCACTTTTTGCAGGTAATAAAGGAACTGTAAATACAGGTTTAGGTAAGAAAACATTTACCAAAACAGTAGCTGGAAGTGCAACTGCAGAGAATCCTGAAACTGAAATAACATTTGATAATTTTTCTGTCCGTAGTAATACGAGAAAAGTAGAATTAACACCACAAGGTTTATTAATATACAACTCAGAAGATAGTTTTATTAAAATGACTGGAGCTGGTATTGAGATTAGGGGCGGTAGTGGAGTAGCTAATTTTGGAACTGCTATAAATAGAGAAAGTTTTACAAACGATAGTCAAGTTGCTGGAACATTAGGTGCTCCAGCCTTACAGGCTTACACAGCCGATCCTGAAGCGATAGGAACTACTGCTAGTGATGGAAATGTTGGAGAGTTTGCTAAAGGAAATCACGTACATATCATAGCAGGAAGTACAATAAATAGTGCAATAGATGGTACAACAATATCCAATGGTGTTTGGAACTCATCATTTGGTTCTGATGCTGGTGATGATATTAGTGGTTCTTTTCAATCATTAACTTTAACTGCTGGTGCTGGTTTAACAGGCGGTGGAACATTAGCTGCTGATAGAACTTTCAACGTAGTTGGCGGTACTGGTATTACAGTAAACGCAAATGACATAACAACTACGGATGGTGAGATTGTTCACGATGATTTAAGTGGATTTGTTGCTAATGAACACATAGACCACTCATCTGTATCAGTTGTAGCTGGTACTGGATTGACTGGTGGTGGAACTATAGCAGCTAATAGAACTTTGAACGTTATTGGTGGAGATGGTATTACTGCTAATGCCAATGATATTGCCATTACAGCAGCTCAAACAACTATTGAATCAATTTACAAAGCTGATTTAGCTATTGGTGAAGATTCTCAAACTCAGATAGATTTTGAAACAGTAAACGAAATACACTTTGATGTAAACAATACAGAACTTCTTAATTTAACTGGTGCTATAATAAGTGGTTCAGCTGCTTCTACAGGTTCGTTTGGCGCAGTTAATGTTGCTGGTTTAAGTGTACCTAATTTAGCAGATTTTTCTGCTTCAATATCGGATAGATTGGAAGATTCAGTCGGTGATATTACAGGAGTAACTGCTGGTGCTGGTTTAACAGGCGGTGGTAATTCTGGTGGAGTTACATTAAATGTTGTAGGTGGAACTGGAATAACTGTCAATGCTAATGACATTACTACAACCGATGGTGAGATTGTTCACGATGATTTAAGTGGATTCGTTGCTAATGAACATATAGACCATAGTTCAGTAAGTGTAGTAGCTGGGGCTGGATTAACAGGCGGTGGAACTATAGCTGCAAATAGAACTATTAATGTTGTGGGTGGTGATGGTATTACAGCAAACGCAAATGATGTCGCAATCACAGCAGCTCAGACAACTATTGAATCCATTTATAAAGCTGATTTGGTTATAGGTGAAGATGCTCAAACTAAAATAGATTTTGAAACAGTAAACGAAATACACTTCGATGTAAACAATAAAGAATTATTAAATTTAACTGGCGACATAGTAAGTGGTTCAGCTGCTTCGACTGGTTCATTTGGAAGAATAGAAGCTAGCGGTATATCGGATGTATTAGCCGCAGCGATTGTAGCAGAAATTGATGATGATGAAATTCCGATAGCAAAACTAGCAGAGGATGCTGTAACAATAACTGCTGGTGATGGTTTAAAAACTGGTGGTTCTGTAACATTAGGTGGTTCAGTAACATTAAATGTAGATGTAAGTGATTTTGTAGGAGATGGTTTACAAGACCTTGGTTCAGAAAATATAGGAGTAGATGTTAGTGACTTTGCAGGGACTGGACTTAAAGATGAAGGTTCAGAAAATTTAGCAGTAGACTTTTCAGATTCGACATTAGCCTCAAATATTAGTGGTTCGTTCACTGCTGTTTCATCATCATTAGCTACTAGAGTAACAACCGAAGAAGGTAATGTAGATACATTACAAGGTAGGACATTAACTGCTGGGGCTGGTTTAACAGGCGGTGGAACATTAGCTTCTGATAGAACTTTCAATGTAGTTGGTGGTACTGGTATTACGGCAAACGCAAACGACATAGCAACAAACGATTCTGAAATAGTACACGATGATTTAAGTGGATTCGTTGCTAATGAACATATAGACCATTCATCTGTATCAGTTACGGCTGGTGCTGGTTTGACTGGTGGTGGAACTATAGCTGCAAATAGAACAATAAATGTAGTTGGTGGTGATGGTATAACTGCAAACGCCAATGATATAGCAATTACAGCGGCTCAGACTACAATAGAATCCATATATAAAGCAGACTTAGTAGTTGGAGAAGATGCTCAAACTAAAATTGACTTTGAAACAGTAAATGAAATACATTTTGATGTAAACAATAAAGAATTATTAAACTTAACAGGCGATATAGTAAGCGGTTCAGCTGCTTCTACAGGCTCATTTGGTAGAATTGAAGCTAGTGGTATATCAGATGGATTAGCCGCAGCGATAGTTGCTGAAATAGATGATGACGAAATCCCAATAGCTAAGTTAGCAGAGGATGCAGTTACTGTTACTGCTGGAACAGGTTTGACTGGTGGTGGTGCTGTAACATTAGGTGGCTCAATCACAGTCAATGCTATAGCTGGAAATTTTGTAGATGTTCAAGCAAATCAGATAGATGTAGATTTATCAGAAGCTGGTGAAGAAACACTAGCAAATGGTGATTATGTTCTTTTCTTAGATGGCGGTGCTACTGGTACTTTGAAAAAGGAAGCATTTGCTGATGTAGCTACACTATTAGCTGGAGCTGGTATGACGGCTACCAATTCGGTATTAAATGTTATAGCTGGAACTGGTATTAGTGTAGGAGCTAATGAGGTTACAACTGATGATTCAGCGATCGTTCACGATAATTTAAGTGGATTTGTATCAAATGAACATATAGACCATAGTTCAGTAAGTGTTATAGCAGGTGCCGGATTAACCGGCGGTGGAACAATCGCAGCTAACAGAACTATAAATGTTGTTGGTGGAACAGGTATAACTGCTAACGCCAATGAAATAACAACTACAGATGGTGAGATTGTTCACGATAATCTAAGTGGATTTGTAGCAAACGAACACATAGACCATAGTGGAGTAACATTGACTGCTGGTACTGGTTTAAGTGGTGGTGGTACTATAGCAGCTAGTAGAACTTTCAATGTCGATTTTTCGGATTCCACATTAGCCTCAAATGTCACTGGTTCTTCTACTGCTTTATCATCCTCATTGGCTAGTAGAGTCACAACCGAAGAAGGTAATGTAGACACATTACAAGGTAGAACATTGACTGCTGGTGCAGGTTTAACTGGCGGTGGAACATTAGCTTCCGATAGAACTTTTAATGTGGTTGGTGGAACTGGTATTACTGCAAACGCAAATGACATAGCAACAAACGATTCTGAAATAGTACACGATGATTTAAGTGGGTTCGTAGCAAATGAGCATATAGACCATAGTAGTGTATCAGTCACAGCAGGTGCTGGTTTAACAGGTGGCGGTACTATAGCGGCTAACAGAACTATTAACGTTGTGGGTGGTGATGGAATTACTGCAAACGCAAATGATATTGCTATTACAGCAGCTCAAACTACAATAGAATCTATTTATAAAGCTGATTTGGTTATAGGTGAAGATTCTCAAACTCAGATAGACTTTGAAACAGTAAATGAGATTCACTTCGATGTAAACAACAAAGAATTATTAAATTTAACTGGTGATATAATAAGTGGTTCAGCTGCTTCAACTGGCTCGTTTGGTAGGCTTGAAGCTAGTGGTATATCAGATGAATTAGCCGCAGCAATAGTTGCTGAAATTGATAATGATGAAATACCAATTAGTCGATTAGCAGAAGATGCTGTGACAGTAACTGCAGGAACAGGATTAACTGGCGGTGGTAGTGTTACATTAGGTGGTTCGATTACAGTAAATGCTATAGCTGGTAATTTTGTAGATGTCCAAGCAAATCAGATAGATGTTGATTTGTCTGAGGCTGGTGAAGAAACTTTAGCAAATGGGGATTATGTATTATTTTTAGATGGTGGGGCAACTGGTACACTTAAAAAGGAAGCATTTGCTGATGTAGCTACATTATTAGCTGGTGCTGGTATGACTGCCACCAACTCAGTTTTAAATGTTATAGGTGGAACAGGTATAACTGTCGGTGCTAATGAAATAACAACCACAGATGGTGAGATTGTTCACGATGATTTAAGTGGATTTGTATCAAATGAACACATCGACCATAGTTCAGTAAGCGTAGTAGCTGGGGCTGGATTAACAGGCGGTGGAACAATAGCTGCAAATAGAACAATAAATGTAGTTGGCGGAACAGGTATAACTGCTAACGCTAATGAAATAACAACTACAGATGGTGAAATCGTACACGACAATTTAAGTGGATTTGTTGCTAATGAACACATTGACCACTCAGCAGTATCGGTTATATCAGGCGATGGTTTAACAGGCGGTGGAACTATAGCAGCTAATAGAACTCTCGCAGTAGGTGCTGGAACAGGAATTGATGTTGCCGCAGATGCAATTTCAGTAGATGTCTCAGACTTTATGACAAATGGTTCAAACAATAGGGTTGTAACTGCTACTGGTACAGACGCTATGAACGCTGAAGCTAATCTTACTTTTGATGGAAGTACATTAGCCGTAACTGGTGATGTTACATTTGCTGACACAAAAACTTTAGGAACTTCAACTTTTATATCAGGTATAACTGGTGATGGATTTAGAATACAAGATAATGCTTCCAATGGAACATTGTTAGAGGTAGATAATATAGTAGTAAGAAATACTTTAAGAACACATATATTCCAAAAAGATATTGTCAAAGCAACTAATGGTATTCTATTTGTATCAGATAGTGGTGTTGTGTCAGGCTCTTCTCAAAGTGGTGGTACTGTTACATTTGATAATACTAAATCTGCTACTTTTTCTAATGATGATATATTGCTTTTCAAAGATGCGAATGATGCTGGAAATATAAATGCTGTACAATTTCAAATAAATGGAAGTAAATCTACAAGTGGAGATTTTGATACATATAATGTTAATAATGTAATAGGAGATTTAGATAATATAAATGTTGGTTCAACGGCTGCCAGAATAAATGGTGGTACAGTAGCTATTGATGCTTCTTCACCTAATAGCCCTTTTATAGATGTAAACTCAAATAGTGGTTCTGCTGTAGTGAGGCTTGGTAATTTAGCTGGAATAACTTCTCCTAGATTTGGTAGTTTAGATAAAGACGGAGATTCTGGAGATAATAGTAATTTTGGATTATGGGCATCAGGTTCTGTTTACTTAGAGGGTGCTATAAATGCTAAAACAGGTAATATCGGTGGTTGGGGAATAGGAGCAACTGCTATAAGTAGTTCTGGCAATACAATAAATATAGACGCTGCTACTGAGAGAATTACTATCTCTAAAACCAATGGTACTGAGATGATTCATTTGGGTGAGGTTGATGATGGTACTGTTTATGGACTAAAAATATTTGATGGAACTGGTACAGCCGATAGTGATATACTTGTAGAATTAGGTGAGGGTGGAAATACAATTGCTGGATGGACAATATCAACAGCAGCTATAACAAGTCCAAGTAGTATTATAACAATAAGTGCAGCTGCAAAAAGAATTTCAATTAATGATGGTAGTAACGATAGGATTCTAATTGGTGA
>JGI24003J15210_10001144_pt1 | contig 11605 bp, 13 predicted proteins | sample LinPmetageLP28_FD_15210 | JGI IMG/M metagenome (IMG submission 15210)
CCACAAGATTCTCCTACTGCTGTCAAGGTGCCTGGCACTAAGGCTGGTATGATCAATGCCATGATGTCCAAGATGAATGAGATGCCTACTAAGCAACTCAAAGCATCTTACGGTAAGATGATGGCTGGCATGAAGATGGAAGATGTCGACTTCGATGAAAGTACTATCGAAGAAGTACATAGTGCTCGCGACCTTCCAAAGATCACATCAGAAGACGTTTCTGTATCAGAAGACGTATCAGCTATGTTTGAAGGTGCTGAAGACCTTAACGTAGAATTCAAAGAAAAAGCTACTACCATTTTCGAAGCAGCTGTTGTTGCTAAGGTAAATGAGCAGCTGGAGAAGATTTCAGTTAACTTCGAAGCAGAGCTTTCCGAAGAGATTGAAACTGTACGTAAAGAGATGACCGAGAATCTTGACCAGTACCTCGACTATGTTGTTGAGCAATGGATGGAAGAGAATCGTCTTGCTGTAGAGCAAGGCCTCAAAGCAGAGATGGTCGAAGATTTCTTGAAGGGTCTGAAAGGTCTGTTCGAAGATCACTACGTAGAGATTCCTGATGAGAAGGTCGACGTAGTTGAAGAGCTTGCTGCTAAGACTGATGAGCTCGAGACTAAGTTAAACGAGCAAATCGAAAAGAACGTTGAGCTTCGTGGTGTTGTTGCACAATACGACCGAGGTCAATTAATTGAGTCTGTAAGCAATGGCCTGACAGATACTCAAAAAGCTAAATTCGAAACCTTAGCAGAAGGAATTGATTTTAGCGACGAAGATGCTTTTACTAACAAGCTACACATTGTTAAGCAAAGCTACTTTGGCAAAGGCGAAGAAGTAACATCATCATATCAGTTGGACGACGATGAGCCTCTCGCGGAGGAAACGTCTGAGAAGACTATACCATCCGAGATGGCCGGTTATGTAAATGCCATTTCAAGATCCATAAAGAAGTAATATTATAAATAACTTTAGATAGATTTAGAAGGAGACTATCATGTTATCTGAACAACTTATCGAGAAGTGGCAGCCAGTACTCGATCATAACGATCTTGGTGATATTAAAGATAATCATCGTCGTGCTGTAACTGCGCAACTTTTAGAGAACCAAGAGCGATCAGCTCGTGAGTCAGCAATGGGTTCTGGTGGATACCAGATGCCTTCGCTATTAGGGGAATCCTCTCCTACTAACGCAATGGGTGGTTCTTCCGCTCCTGCTACCTCACCTTCTGGTAACGTAGACCTTTTTGATCCAGTACTGATTTCATTGGTACGACGATCTATGCCAAACCTGATTGCTTATGACGTATGTGGCGTACAGCCAATGACTGGTCCAACTGGACTGATCTTTGCAATGCGCGCTCGTTACTCAAGCCAAGGTGGTGCTGAAGCTCTGTACAACGAAGCTGATTCTTCGTTTAGTGCTTCTGCTTCTGGTAACACTGCTTCTAAAGCTGTTATCGATGGCGAAGGTAGGCCAGGCGTAGGTCAGGCTGGTACTGATCCAACTACTCGCGCAGTAGGTAACACCTACTCAGTCGAGACTGGTATGCCAACAACTGCATCTGAAGCATTGGGTGATGGCGCTAGTAACCGATTCAACGAGATGGCGTTCTCAATTGAGAAAGTAGCCGTTACAGCTGTTTCACGTGCTCTGAAAGCTGAGTACACAATGGAACTAGCACAAGACCTTAAAGCAATCCACGGCCTCGACGCTGAGACCGAGCTTTCAAATATCTTGTCTGCTGAGATCCTCGCTGAAATCAACCGCGAAGTTGTACGTACTATTAACTACACAGCTTCTGCTGGTGCACAAGAAAACGTTGCAAGCGCTGGTACATTTAACTTGGATGTTGACTCCAACGGTCGTTGGTCAGTCGAGCGATTCAAGGGTCTGATTTTCCAGATCGAGCGTGACGCTAACGCAATTGCTAAAGACACTCGTCGCGGCAAGGGTAACATCATGATCTGTTCTTCTGACGTAGCTTCTGCTCTTCAGATGGCCGGTGTTCTTGATTACACTCCTGCTCTGTCTGCTAACCTTAACGTAGATGATACTGGCAATACATTTGCTGGTGTACTGAATGGTCGGATCCGTGTTTACATCGATCCATACTTCGCATCTGCTGCTGGTAACCAGTACTACACGCTTGGCTACAAAGGCTCTAGCGCGTTTGATGCTGGCATCTTCTACTGCCCATACGTACCGCTGCAAATGGTTCGTGCGGTTGGCGAAGATACTTTCCAGCCCAAGATCGGCTTCAAGACTCGTTACGGAATGGTTGCTAACCCATTTGCTCAAGGCTCTACAGCTGGCAATGGTACAATCAGCTTCAACAACAAGAACGTATACTACCGCCTTGTTGCAGTAACGAACCTGATGTAATAAAAAGACCCGTAAGGGCGTTTTTGAGGGAGGCTTCGGCCTCCCTTTTTTTTGTCTGGATAAATAGTATAGTAAGTCTTATTGGGGCGGCTACACCGCAATTATACAGGCTGACAATTATTAGTCAACAGGTGACAGTATGCCAGCAACAGATAAACAACCAGATAACCCAAACTACCTATCCCCGCTCGGGTTTCGATTTGTACTTGAGCGTACTCCCAACACAAACTACTTTGTACAGAATGTACGTCTTCCTACACTGACGCTTGGTCAGTTTGATCTCGAAGACCCATTTGTCAAGCTACCAACACCAGGTACAAAGTTGTCCTTTGAGCCTCTCGACATTACCTTTATGGTAGATGAAGATATGCGTAACTATCTTGAGATTCATGACTGGCTAAGAGGATTAGGTTTCCCTGAAACATTTGATCAGTACGGTAACCTAGTTAGACAAAACTCAATCGGTAGGTCAGATGCATCAGCAGTGTTCAGTGACGGAACCTTAATGGTACTTTCTAGTCACCATAATGCAAATATGAGAGTTGTTTTTGAAGATATGTTCCCAATATCGTTGTCTGACTTGTCATTTGATAGTACACTTACGGATGTGGAGTACTTGAAGGCTACAGTTACGTTCAGGTACAAATTGTATACTATAGAAAAAACTTAATTATGAAAATAGAACAAGTGATTGAAATGTGGCAGCAAGATGCCAGGATAGATGATGTGGATTTAGATACGGAGTCGTTAAATGTACCAGTTCTACATGGCAAGTATCTAAAACTCTTCTATGAGCAGAAGCTCAGACTTAAAAAATATAAGATTCAATATAAGACGCTCAACAAAGTGTTGAGTGAATATTATCGTGGTGAATTGAATAATCCAGAAGACCTCAACAACATTGGACGTGACCCTTGGGAGAAGCATGTTCTCAAGGCAGACCTAGCTCAATACATTGAAGGCGATCGGGAGATGATTGATCTTGTTACCCGCATGGTGTATCAAGAACAAGTAGTTTCGTTATTGGAAGATATTATGAAAAGCATAAACAATAGAGGCTTCCATATTAATGCAGCTATCAACTGGAGGAAACTCACCCAGTTCGGCGTATAGAGAATTGTTAGTAATTGAGAAAGTGAATGAGACCTTCTTGAAGGTCAACTGTAACCAGGGTATTGCTCAGGAGCTGAATGAGTTCTTTTCATTCTTTGCGACTGGGTATAAGTTCATGCCTGCTTTTAAGAGAAGGCAATGGGATGGCCGGATCCGTTTGTTTAACAATCGCAATAACGGATTGTACGTTGGACTACTCCCCTACCTAAAGAGCTTTTGTGATGAGAGAGATTATGATATTGAGTTTAGCTCTAACCTAGAACTGCAAGAAGAGTTCTCATTCCAAGAAGCAGCAGAGTTCTCGGGCGAGATTAACCTGCCATTTGAACCACGTAAGTATCAGCTAGAAGCATTTACGCATTGTGTTCGTAATAACAGATCGATGATTCTATCACCTACTGGATCTGGTAAGTCTCTGATCATCTATCTACTGTCTAAGTTCTACAACGAGAAGACTCTAGTAATTGTACCTACTGTATCATTAGTACGGCAGATGTACAGCGACTTTAAGGACTATGGATATAAGGATGAATGCAAGCTGATCAGCGCAGGTGTTGATAAAGAGTTTATTGATGAGAACATAACCATCACTACCTGGCAGTCAATATACAAGATGCCAAAGAAATGGTTTGATCAGTTTAATGTAGTGATAGGGGACGAAGCACACTTGTTCAAAGCAAAGTCGCTTACTACTATCATGACAAGACTAAGCGATTGCAAGTACAGGTTTGGCTTTACTGGAACACTAGATGGCACCGAGACACATAAGTTAGTATTAGAAGGCCTGTTTGGCACAGTCAAGTCCTTTGTAAAGACCAAGCAGCTAATAGACGGCAACACATTGTCCGATCTAGAAATAAAGATACTAGTACTCAAGTATAGTGAGCTGACTCGTAAAGCTCAGAAGGAAGTCAAATACCATGACGAGATGGACTTCATTACTCAGAATAATAAACGAAATAACTTCATATCAAACCTTGCCTTATCGCTGGAAGGAAACTCGCTTGTCCTGTTTAGCTTTGTGGAAAAACATGGTAAAATACTCTATGATTTAGTGAACAGTAAAGTCGCTAAAGGTCGTCGAGTATTTTTTGTATTTGGAGGAACCGATGCCGATACCAGAGAAAGTATACGTGCCATCACAGAAAAAGAATCAAACGCAATTATCATTGCGTCTTACGGAACATTCAGTACTGGTATTAACATACGCAATCTTCACAATATCGTGTTTGCTAGCCCTAGCAAGTCTCGGATTCGCAATCTACAGTCTATTGGCCGTGGTCTGAGAAAGAGCGATAGTAAAACCAAATGTACGTTGTATGACATCGCAGATGATCTACAGTACAAGAAAAGCATCAACCACACATTGCGTCATCTGTATGAGCGTGTAAAGATTTACAACGAAGAGCAGTTTGATTACAAGATGTACAAAATTAAACTAGAGACATAATTATGGCTAGGAAAGGAAGCACCAACTACATTAACAACCCTGACTTCTTACAGGCAATGATAGAGTACAGGGAGAAGGTAGCCGCAGCAAAGGATGAAGACAAACCTAAACCTCAAGTACCACCTTACATTGGTGAGTGCTTCATGAAGATTGCTACTCGATTGTCTCACAAGCCAAATTTTATCAACTACTCTTTTCGCGATGAGATGATTTGTGATGGCATTGAGAATTGCATGCAGTATATCGATAACTTTAATCCGGAGAAGTCAACTAACCCATTTGCATACTTCACTCAAATAATATACTTTGCATTCCTTCGTCGCATCGATAAAGAGAAGAAGCAACTGTATATTAAGTTTAAGATGTCCGAGCGCCTTAATATCGATGAAGCAACTAGTGACCGTCAAGACCACGACTCTGATCGGAACTTCAACGATACCATCAAGAATGATGCAGATAGTCAGGAGTATATCGACAACTTTATCAAGTCATTTGAAGAAAGTCGTAAGAGCAAGAACAAGAAAGCAAAAGCCCAGTGAAACGCAAGTTCATACAAGCGTACATGGATGTTGCTGAAAGGTTCGCTCAGCTGAGTCATGCTAATCGAGCCAAGGTAGGAGCCATTATCGTAAAGGACAACCGTGTTATCAGTATTGGATATAATGGAATGCCTAGCGGATGGTCAAACGATTGTGAGTACCAAATACACCATCACGAGTTAGGAACATCAACAACAGTAAGCAATAAGGAAGTACTTCACGCCGAAGCTAATGCAATAGCAAAGGTTGCCAAAAGCAATGAAAGCTGCGATAATGCTGCTATATTCTGTACACATGAACCGTGCATGGAATGTGCTAAGCTAATACTGCAGTGTGGTATATCATCGGTGTACTATAGACACCCCCACGACTCAAAGAACTACGGAAGTGGTATTGAGTTTCTAAATAAGTCAAACATATATGTTGAGATAGTGAATGAAGATAGCTTTAATAACTGATACTCACTTCGGTGCTCGTAACGACAGTCAGGCGTTTGCCAAACACTTCTATCAATTCTACAACCAGATCTTTTTTCCTTACCTAGACGAGCACGACATAAAGACCGTTGTTCATCTAGGTGATATTGTAGATAGACGCAAGTACATCAACTACACTTCAGCTAGATTGTTGCGCGAGGCCCTTATTAGGCCTTTGAACAAACGTAACATTCAAGCTCATTTCTTGATTGGTAATCACGATACCTACTTCAAGAATACCAATGAGATAAACTCTCTTAGTGAGTTGTACTCTAACAATAGTTACCCGAACGTACACATCTATGCAAACGAACCAGCTGTAGTTGACTTCGATGGATGTGAGATCCTATTAACACCATGGATATGCAGCGGCAACTACGAACACTCGATGGAAACTATCAACAGCACTTCCGCGCAGGTACTGTTTGGTCACCTTGAGCTAAAAGGGTTCGAGATGTATAAGGGCGCTGTCAACAACCATGGCTTCGAAAGTAATGTGTTCTCCACATTCGATGTTGTGTGTAGCGGCCACTTCCATCACAAGTCTACCGTTGGAAACATCAACTACCTTGGTGCACCATATCAGATGACTTGGTCGGATTATAATGACCCTCGCGGCTTTCACGTGTTCGATACTGACACACGTACACTTGAATTCATTGCGAATCCATTGGAGATGTTTGCTAAGATTCATTACGACGACAGCAATACAACAATGGAGATGACTGTCAATCAAGAGTTCGATCAATACAAAGATAAGTATGTCAAAGTAATCATTCGTGAGAAGACTAATCCCTACTGGTTCGATATGTTTATTGATAAGTTGGAGAAGGTAGGACCGCACAATGTACAAGTTGTGGAAGATCATTTACACCTAGACCTCGAGTCTGACGATGAGATTGTTAACGAAGCAGAGGACACGATAACAATCCTAACCAAATACATCGAAGCGTTAGACATTAGTACAGACAAACAACTAGTTGAACAGACTATAAAAGACCTGTATAATGAAGCGCTTAGCACAGTGTGAACATATCATATGATTCTATTCAAGTATATAAAATGGCGTAACGTACTATCCACTGGTAACAGTTGGACCGAGATCAAACTAAACAAAGCCAAATCGACATTGATTGTCGGTGAGAATGGTTCGGGCAAGTCAACTATCTTAGACGCCCTGACTTGGTCGTTGTATGGTAAGGCCTTCCGCAAGATCAACAAACTACAAATGATAAACTCTATTAACGGCAAGGGGTCTGAGATCCACGTCGAGTTTACTATTGGTAAAGATAACTACAAGATCGAGCGAGAGATCAAGAAGTATGGCTCTAGTCGGTTTGAAATATACAAGAACGACAAGATGGTCGACCAGTCAGCTAACTCGCGAGACTACCAAGAGTATCTCGAACGTCACATCCTCAAGATGAACCACAGATCCTTTTGCCAGATAGTAGTACTTGGTAGTGCTACATTCATGCCGTTCATGCAACTGTCAGCTCAACATCGTAGAGAAGTGATTGAAGACTTACTAGATATAGAAATCTTTACTACTATGAATACTCTTCTCAAAGAGAAAGTGTCTACTAATAAAGAGAGTCTTACCAAGATCACATATGAGGCTGATATCATCAACGAAAAGATTGAACTACAGTCTGAGTATGTGAAGACAGTACAACAAGACAATGACAAGCGTATTCAACAACACCGTGACAAGATTGAGCAGTCACAGCAAGAAGTGCAAGAATACCAGGAACAAATCGATCTGCTAAATGCTCAGGTACAGCAATTATCAGAAGGTATATCAGATAAAGACAGCGTATCTAACAAGAAGAAGAAGATCGAGCAGCTAGAGTATAAGCTGCGTGATAAGATTGCTACTTTAGAGAAGGATATCCAGTTCTACGATAACCACGACAACTGTCCAGTATGCAAACAGGATATCGATCACGAGTTCAAGTGTAGCACTATCGACACTAAAAATACTACACTAAGTGAGACGTCTGAGGGTTTCGAGCAGCTGCAGCAGGAGTATCAAAAGGTTGCAGACCGCATGGAGTCGATCAACGAAATACAGCAACAGATAAACAACCTGCTCACAGAAGTAAACACTAACAACTCTAACATCAATGCAGTCAATAAGATGATTGCTAGTATACAAAAAGACATTGAAATGTTAGAAAAGGAAGATAAAGATACTAGCGATCTCAATATTAAATTGGATGAGCTCAAACAGGAGCTAGAAGCGTGTCAAACACGCAGAGAGGAACTCTCGACAGAGAAGAGTGTACTTGATATAGCTCAGCTTATCTTGAAGGACAGCGGCATTAAAACGAAGATAATAAAGCAGTACGTACCTGTGATGAATAAGCTGATAAACAAGTATCTTGCAGCTATGGACTTCTTTGTACAATTTGAACTAGATGAGAACTTCAATGAAACTATTAAGTCACGATTTCGCGATGAATTTAGCTATGCCTCCTTTTCTGAAGGGGAGAAGATGCGGATTGATCTCGCTTTACTATTTACTTGGAGAGCTATTGCCAAGTTACGTAACAGTGTTAGTACCAATCTTCTCATCATGGACGAGGTATTCGACAGCTCTCTAGATAATACTGGCACAGAGGAATTCCTTAAGATTCTCAACACGTTAGTAGACGACGCGAACATCTTTATCATATCCCACAAAGGTGATCAGTTGTTTGATAAGTTCCACTCAGTAGTTAAATTCGAAAAGATCAAGAACTTCTCTAGGATTGCAGCATGAAACTAGTCGACTGCAAAGATCCAATTCTACGNACACCACCTCAACGGTTTGACTTTAACAATCCACCAGTTGATCCAAAGCAGCTAGCCGATGACCTCAGAGAGACAATGATAGAGCTGCGCGGTGTCGGTCTGTCTGCAAATCAAGTAGGCCTACCATATCAGGTATTCGTTGCTGGGGATCCTAATGATCCAGACAACATTATAACAGCCTTTAATCCTAAGGTAGTGTTTACCAGTGATCAGATCATTCCGATAGAAGAAGGATGCTTATCGTATCCAGGCTTGTTCTTGATTGTTGAGCGTCCATCTATAATTAAAGTACGATGTGCTGATCATACAGGCCGCGTCGATACTCATATGTTCGACGGAATACCAGCTAGAGTGCTACTGCATGAAATGGATCACATGAATGGAACAAACTTCACCGCTCATGTATCGAGGCTAAAGCTAGACCGTGCAAAGAAGCAGAAAAAGAAACTAGACAAATTACGAGAGATCAATCTTAGGAGGTTGGCACAAAATGGATAAACTACCAGAGCACTTGGGTGGCGGAGAGCGTCGATGTCACACAGACCGAGGTGCATTACGTTTTGCTATTAGGAAGTGGGATATCAAGTCAATGTTAGATATTGGCTGTGGGCGAGCTTGTGTAATCGATGATGCCAAAACCATTCACGGACTAGAGGTATTAGGTATCGATGGTGATCCTGGTGATCTGCACGGAGAGTTCAACTTCAAACGTCCTCCAGTACCATTCCAACTACACGATTATACTACGGGCCCAGCGCCATTAGATGATCGGGAATTTGATCTATGTTGGAGCGTAGAGTTCCTAGAGCACGTTGATGAGACCTACATGGACAACTGGATGGAAGATGCTAAGCGTTGCAAATACGTAATATGTACACACGCCGAACCAGGTGATGGTGGTCGACATCATGTCAACGAACAGTTCCGTGAGTACTGGGTGGAGAAGTTTAATCACTATGGCTTCGACTTTGATGTTGATCTTACTAATGAATTGAGGGAAGCTAGCACCATGACTAAGAAGTTTATGCGTCAGAATGGTCTAGTGTTCATAAGGAGGTAGTGATGCCAGTAGGTAAGGATCCAGGGGATCGTCATTTTATTATTAGTTTAGTCAAGAGTGCCACCCGATTACTAGGGTGTGTACTTTGTATTGCATTTCAGAGCTTATCAATACTAGCTGTATCATTTCTGATTGCTGAGATGATGGGTATATACGAGGAACTTTGATGTCGACACACAAGTATAGTGAGACCTTCTTCTCACCTCAGGGTGAGGGCAGATATACCGGTCACTCATCAGTATGGATTAGATTCTTCCTGTGCAACCTTCAATGTAATGGTTTTGGTCAGGACGATCCGACAGCCCCAGACAGCTGGGAGTTACCATATGAGAAGTTGGATATATCCGACATTACTCAGGTAGAGGATCTTCCAGTATTTGATAAGGGATGTGACAGCTCATATACATGGGCAAAGAAGTATCGTCACCTAATGCACAATAAGAGTGCTTCTGATATATGCGATGAGTTGGAGGGATTGCTACCTCATGGTAAGTTCAGGAATCCACAAACTGGTCAAGATGTCCATATGTGCTTTACTGGTGGAGAGCCGATGCTCAAGAACAGTCAATTGGCCATGGTGGACATCATGCAGGAGTTTGAGCGAAGAAGTAACAGACCTAGGTTTGTTACGGTAGAGACCAATGGTACCCAACCATTGACCAGTGAGCTCAAGATATATCTAAATTCGTTAGTATCTGGTAGTCCGTTTATAACCGATAGACATACAGAATGGTTCTGGTCAGTATCACCTAAGTTATGGTCTACTGCAGGTGAACAACCTAAGAAAGCAATCAAGCCCGATGTTGTGAGAGACTACTGTGCGTTCTCTAGGCAAGGCCAGCTGAAGTATGTGGTTAATGGTAATGTTGACTCTTGGAATGAAGTTGAGGATAATACTATTCGCTTTAGAGATGCAGGTGCAACGTTCCCAGTTTGGATCATGGCATCTGGAGCTCGTAAGGAAGAACTGATACATGAGGTTGAATCAGGCGTTACTCATGAGGCTATGATTGCTAATGAGGCTGTACAGAAAGGATANCATTTTACAACTAGAGCACATTGCCACATCTTTGGCAACCAGATAGGAACATGATTATGCAACCAGTGGTTTACAAGTATACCAGTACTAAGGAATATGTTGACGCTTTCCCTGTAGCTTATAGGCAGTGGAAGGCAGACAGCCATTGTAACCTTATTCACGGCTATGCTTTCTCTATGAAGTTTCACTTTGGCACCAATGATCTAGATGCTCGCAACTGGGCAGCGGACTACGGTGGTCTTAAAGAACTGAAGTCCGTGTTACAAGATCAGTTTGATCATACGCTACTAGTAGCAGAGGACGATCCTCATCTCGAGACATACAAGTTGTTACAAGAGAAGAACATGGCACGGTTGACTATCCTTCCTAAGTTAGGATGTGAGGGTCTTGCTGATCAACTGTATCGTTTTGTCAATGGGGTCTATATTCCAGACTACTGGGGTCAAGCAGAAGCCGATCGTCTGTGGTGTTATCGCGTTGAGGTGAGGGAGACGCAATCCAATATGGCCTTCCGTGAAGGTCACCGAGAGTGGGATGAAGAGCTTATATGATGAAAGAAACAACTGTGCGACCAATCTCTTGGAAGGGTTATGATTTAATGATCCACAGGCTCGTGGAACAGATCGAACAAAGCAGTCATAATGTAGGGTGTATACTTGCCCTCGGCCGAGGAGGGTTCGTACCTGGCGCACAGCTATCTCATGAACTAGGTATTCCACTAGAACCATTAATGTGGCAAACACGTGATGGTA
>JGI24003J15210_10001145_pt1 | contig 11604 bp, 10 predicted proteins | sample LinPmetageLP28_FD_15210 | JGI IMG/M metagenome (IMG submission 15210)
GAATATCTTGTGATCTATCCTCAAGTAAGCCTGTGTCTTGATTCCGAATAAAGTGACGTATATCCCGATTAGCAGGCCCGTTTGATTTTACCACACCACCATCGAATACGGTGTTTCTTGTATATGTTATATCCAGATCTTTACAGCGTTCACGACCGATCTTCTCGTCCACTTGCCAGACGGAGAACGCAGACCGCACACCGTCTACAATAGCTGATGTACCTCTAATAAGGTTACGCGCCTGTTCTGGCGTTTTGATAGGCTCATTCTCTCTAATCTTAGCCATGTGGTGATTAACCATGACTGTTGCACCTGTTTCTGTGGATAGCTGTGCAAGCATACCCATGAAGGCCGCCCCTGCCGCTGGATCAGCGTTTATGTCTGCATGGACAAACGATGCCATTGGATCAGCAATAAACAGAGCTAAGTTATCAATTTCTAATATCTGTTCATAGAGCCTTTCGAACTCTGCTCCCATGACGTATGAATTATCTATCTTCTGCATCATGGGAAATACACCGCCCAAGTTAGGTAACGGAAGCACTCTCATATCGTGTTCGTAATCAAATCTTTTTCTCCTGGGATCTAGTCGCTCCACACGTCTGTGCAATTCGTCTTTATCATCCTCCGCTGTCATAATGACTACATTACCATGCGTAGATACTAATCCCCCGAAGGAGCTTTGCATTGAGAACCCTGACGCTACTTTCATAGCGAGATCAAGTGTCATCATTCCTTTTCCCGAATCACCAGCCGCTGCAAAAACGACAGGTACGCCCAGAGGTATTGTATCTGCGATCAGAAACTTCTGTTCTGGTGCTTTACCTACAAACATTTCCGATATGAGTAAGCTGTTATCTTTTAAAGAAATATTCTGTTTAGTTTTATGCTGTGGTTCATTTAAGAACTTATTGATGTCAAAACCTTCTGTGATTGCATCAGAAACGTCCCACTTCTCAGGCTTACCCCTTGGTGGCGACAGCATTGTTACAGACTTAGCCCCTGCTTTGGAGGNTAAATCTTGGACTAACTTTGCAATCTTTATNCCTGCACTATCATTNTCAGGCCAGATAATNACCTGTTTACCCTGTAATGGAGAGAAGTCGTAACTTGGAGCTGACTTAACAGATAACATACCTGCACCCCCTAAGTTACAGGTTGCTGTGTAGCCCATAGCTTTTAGATCATCTGCACACTTCTCACCTTCAACCCAGATAACGCGCTCTGCTTCCAGAATGTCTGGAATGTTGTACAAGGGACGAGTGTCGGGCATTTTAGGATATGTGCTTTGACCTGAGAACTGTCTAAATTCTTTTTTGGCCTTGCCGTCCGATCCTCGCATAATCTCACCCGAATCATCTTTGGATATGTATCTACGGACAGAACAGATGATCTCACCATCTTCTGATACATAGAAATGCTCACCATCAAAAGGAGTGTTAATATCTATCTGAACTTTAGCTTTAGCTGGAGCTGGCGCATCTAAATTAGGTTTTATCGGGTTTTCTGGTGGTCTGGTGTATTCTGGCCCATCTAAATAGTCACTAAAATATTCTGTAACATCTCTCAGGGTCATTCCTCGACCCTCCATCATAATCTTTGCGATACCTCCGATACCTTCACTGGTACTAAAATCCATACCCTGCATAAAGTCAGAACGGTTAGAATCTACAGAAATTTTTAGAGATTTTCCGACCTCACCGCTTAGCGATCCGATCTCAAATTGAGTGCCTCTAATAACACCGTTTGGGTATGTATCCACCAGTGCTTGCAACTGTATGCTACGAGGCACTTTGTCACTGATTTCTTCTGCTAAATTACTGGATTTAGTATTGCTAAGTCTTATTACTACCATTATTCTGTACCCACCACATAAAGTTCGTTTTAATCTAGGAGGGTGATGTTTACCGACATTTCACCCTCCACTTTTTTCATTTCGTTTATTCTCCCCAACACGAGTCTTGATACTCGCAGAATTTGCATAAAAAGAAATCNCTACTTTGNGCTATGCGAGGTAGAATGTCATTTGCTTTTATACTAGTCAAGATGTCTACTGCTTTATCGCTTGCTTCTTGAGCAAGTTTTTTATCAAACGGAACTAACTCATAGTAAACTTCACTGGTATTTTTATTAACAACTGTGAATAAACAATCGTTTTCCGTAAGATCCATGTAGGCTTGATAGAGTGCTATCTGAGTCGCATAAACCTTATTTGTTTTAGCAACACCGTGCTTTACAAACTCTTTAAACTTTCTATCATTCGCAGATTTGTTTTCCCATAAGGCAGGATACCCGATAGGTACTGGCCCCGACAATATAACACCATCTATGTGACCTTTTATTTGATCCTCTGCTATAGCGAACCCAAATTGCTTTCCAAACTTATCTTCTGTTTTTAAATCAAACTCTGCATCACGCAACCATTTAGCCGCGTAATCTTCGATCTCATGTCCGAACTGAAAAATACGCAATGTCTTTGCAGTAAATTCCCTTTCTGGATCAGAAGGATAGTTCATAAACCTATATTGTATTTTTCTGCTACATTCCTCACCAATTGACGAAGCGCCTATATAGTTGCGTTTCGGTATTTTTTTATTATTCTCAACGATCTTCTCGTCTATTGCGTCTGAGATTTGATTCTCTAAATCTTTAGAACGGGATGATGGTGCTATTTGTCGGCCAATTTCCTGTGATTCTAAAGTAGTTCTCTTCAAGTCTATCAATGGAAATTTCCTCCTCGATTGGTGTTGTTTGCTGTATTGCATAAATTAATACTTCTATTTGCTCTTGAGACATTTCACATAATTTAGTTTCCCAACCAAATTTCTTACACACATGTCCTATTTCTTTAAATGGACTTATTTTATCAGTCATGTATCCCCCTTAATGTAATTTTCGTTTGTTGTTAGTAAGCATTTCCTTTTTGGAAAATAATCTAAATTTTTTAATATACTCAATTGGAGTGTATAATTTTATCATATGACGTAAATCTCTTTCTGTATACTTCTCGTCAAGTCCTTTGTCTTTAAAAGAAAACATCTCCCAATTGTAAGGTTTGTCATCTTTTCTAGCTGAATAAAAACAAGAGCCAAAAAGAACATTATTTTTAGATTTTAATATATAATCGTTAGTTATTTCTCCAGCACGATCAGCTACTTCCTGGTCGTCGTAACTATTCCTAACAAAACAAATCATTTTAAATTCATTCGTAAATATTTCTCCTTCAGTGTTTTCACTAATTAAAAAAACATTCATCTTAAACCTTGGCATCTTGCTCTTCCTTTATCATAAATTCTCCACCTAGAGCTGAATAGCCAATTTTATCCTCCCAACTGTCCTGATGGTGCATCGACTCTAGCAACCTAGATGTCTTTAACCAATCCATCATTAGAACCACATGGCCCTCATTAATGTCTCCATCAATAGAGTTTATGATGACGTTCCAACCATCTGCAATTCTCTTGTGATTTAACTTTGCATCACCGTAGACATCAGCTCTATCAACATTAATCTTTGCTTTAGCCGCATCTAAAAGATTATTTCTTATCATAACCCATTTCCTTAACCATTTTATCTATTCCATCTTTATTCCAAAGATAATTCAACCAACAGGCGGCTTTATACTTTGTCCAGGAGAAATCCATAAAGTTGATTTCAACATTATTTTTCTTTAAAAGTTCCATTTGTTTTGGTGTAGCTCTATCATTTAACCACCTCTTGCTTTTGTTAGCTGCTTTACTGCTCTCAATCTCTCTCAGGAAGTCGTCTGCGGCAGAAGTAGCCTGTACTTTGCTACCAATCGCAACAGCCTTTAAGCGTCCATTCTGAGGCTTCACAAGACCTATTGAGTTCTCACCTATTGTAGCCACTATTCCGAATCCGTCAAATCCAGTTGCCATCATGCAATTGCCGTTACCAAAGATGTCTATCCATCTAAATGGTGACAGTTGCATCAGATCAAATTCAGTTAACTCAAAGTCATGTAGCTCAGACTTATCTTGCCCCTCGAACAGATGACCACAGTTAGGACAGACGCGAGAGTTTTGAGGAACAATCCAACCACAATTAGAACATTCTTTAGTTGGAGCTACACCTTTATCACCATCGTTTTCGTTTCCTGCTAAGTTTACACCCTCATCTAAAGCACCGTGAGTAATGATGCTTGTTCCAAAGTCTAAGACCAAACAGTCTTTTTTAATTGTATTAGGATAAAGCTCTGGATCAATAATCCTTAGACCTCGACCAATCATCTGAACCATTGTAGATTTGTAAGAACATGGCCTTGTCAGCACAATGCACGACACTGGTGGAGCATCAAAACCTTCAGTTAAAACTGCTACGTTTACTACCACTTGAACATCGCCATGTTCTAAATCGTGCAAAATCTGTGATCTATCTTTTTTAGGTGTTTCGCTTGTTACAACTTCTGCATTTATACCTTCAGCTAAAAACTCATCAAGCAGCGCATTGGCGTGATTGATAGTAGAACAGAATACAACAGTCTTTCTATCCCCTGCTCTATCAAGCCATTCCTGAACCACTCGCTGATTAATAATAGTTCTATTCATTATGGCTTCGACTTGTTCCATATCGAACTCGTTTGCCAGTTTACGAACTTCACTTAGTTTATCTTTAACTCCAACATCAATTACAAACGCCCTTGGCGGAACTAAAAAACCTTCTCTAATGAGGGTGGTTAGCTCAATCTGATGTGAGCAATTATCGAATATACCTTTTAATGCTTTTCCATCGCCTCTGTTAGGCGTGGCAGTAAATCCTACAATCTCTGAATATTCATTATCATCTCTAACGGCATTGATTACTTTTTTATAAGTATCAGCGGCAACGTGATGACTTTCATCTANCACTACCATGTCAAACTTAGGTCTTTTNGNCAGATTGTTATCCCTTGATAACGTCTGAATCATTGAGAAAACTGCATCNCCATCCCAGTTTTTAACTGTACCATTGACAATACTGGTTTTCATAGATGGATTTATTTTACTAAACTTCATCATGTTTTGTTCTACAAGCTCGTTACGATGCTGTAGAACTAGGACACGATTACCTTTTTTATATCTCTTACCAATTAAAGCAGAAAGCATAATCGTTTTTCCTGCACCTGTAGGCGCGACAACGATTGTATTCTTTCTATCATCTAAAGCTTTGGATGCGTCTGATACCGCTACATCTTGATATGGTCTTAGTATCATAATTAACCTCTAGTTGGAATGGAGAGAATGGTGAGGGGTTTGTGGCACTCTGCCCCTCGTCAGAGTGTGAATCGGCGTGGTCATAAACACCTTAGCCACTCACATTTAGCCTTTTATCTAGCCCAATCAGGAACAGGACCACTTGCTGTGGACTGAGGTTGAGGAGCTTGGCTACTAATAGGAGCCGCACCACCAGAGATAAAATCTTTTGAGTTCGGAGTAAGAACCACTAACATTTTATTTTGATCTGCGTACCCATTTGTGCCTTTTTCGACCTTAATTTTAACACAGATTTCCATGCCATTCAACTGGTCAATACCTGAGATTTGCCGTTTAGATTGTGCCGCTTCGGACATATCTGTAGGATCAAGATTATTATGACTTTCGATAATAGATCTAAGAGTTCTTAGACCAATCTCTTTAGCCACTGGGATACCGCTTTGGCCCATTTTAGAACCATCTACAAAGATATTGTCCCAAACTTTTCTACGATCATATGGTCCACCGAAGACAGTTAGTTCTAACTGAGTCCACTTTGCTCCAGTATTCGACGATTGTTTAAACCAGTTACCTCTACCAAACTCAGGAACTTCCATGTCTCCAGGTTTTAATGAGAGAATTGCACGAACTACAGTTCCGTGTGGAATAAGTTCAAACTCTTTTGTTGATTCATCAACAGGTGTGTTATTTAAATTAAGCATCTTTAATTTTCCCTTCATTTGAATTTTGATTTTTAGGGTCAACAAATACCAAAGGTCTTTCAGACTGTGGTTTTCCGCTACCCATTTTTGCAATTAATTTACCTAAGTGAGGCTCTTCGAGAGTTTCGAGCCTTCCAGACCTATCCTTTGCAGGATAGCCCCATTCATTTAATGGATCGCACACAAACGCACGATACTGTCCATTTTCTCCAGTTAGGATTGCCATCGTAATTATCTCATCAACAATACCTGGCATTTCCCTTCCTGTTTTCGCACCCTCGATCTGAAGGTTATACTGTTTTCTGTTATAGTCATCTGTATACTCATCTAAGATACCCACGAAGATAACATTCTTCTCACGAATATGCTGTAGATGTGTAAGCCACGACATCATTTCACGACCGTGTAAACCGTAGGCGGCTCTGGTATCTAACTTACCACTCTTGTCAGAATGACATTCTGGTTGCTGTAAACACCATTGAAAGCACAAACGCCCTGCGACTGTAATACTATCAACAAACAAAGTATCATACTTTGTCATCATAGCCTCACGATCACCATACTGAGCTGATACATATTCAAAATGCTTTTGACTATATGCAGACTCATCTGCCAAGGATGGATTTCCACCACCCAAGAAACACGCTAGATCACGACACTCAGGCCAAGTTCTTGGACGAATAACATCGATAGGCAAGCCCTCGATAGCGGCATCTCCAGCCTCTAAATCCATGAACAAAGTTTTATCTGAGTCCAGTGTTCGAGCAAGTGTAGTTTTACCTACACCGCTCTGACCACATACTACAATCTTGTGACCACGCTTTTCTTTCATGCGCTCGTCAGCAGAAATAATTTGTAATTTCATTTAAGATTCCTCTCTATCAATTTTAAACTTACCCATTTCAGTAACTCTACAGGGTTCAAGAAGATCCCTGATTTCTTTGTGAGCCGCATTATAAACTCGCTCATCTACAGAAAATGTTACTTTTGCAAAGTGGTTAGCATCATCAGGATTCATTCCCTCAAACACTTCCTTTAACATGTCATTGTCCCATTTTACTTTTTTAGGAATGTTAATTTTAAACCTACTGTTGCCTTCTGCAATAGTAGCTGTGCCAAAGTCTTTACCCAGCGATCTCAAAGTATCACGAGACTTTTGTAAGAATAAATCTTCTAGCTTTTCATCAATTTCTTTTAGTTCTGCGCTTAGATCTTTTACGATATAACGTAATTCTTCGCGTCTTTCGAATAGCTCAACACCATCCATTTTATGACCTCCTTGATATTTGTTTCGTTCACGGGAACATTAATCCCATAACGTAGCATATGTGTCAAGAGGTTTTTTTACTTAAATATATCTCAATACCTAAACAAGCTTTCATCAGCTTCTTTTTTAATTTGAACTCAGGTGTCTCAACGCCTTTAGCGTCTTCCACAATTTCTGTCCAAATTCCGTTCATATCTTGCTTTTTGTACCTGAAATCCGCAATATAAGTACAAATCTTTTGTTCGTTTACTTCTAATGCAAAACGTACCTGTAATTCTAAATCTTTTACTGTTCCAGCTCTCTCTAAAGCCTTTATATATAGGTAACGCTCAGACTCCCATTTAGAATCAAACTTTATACCGTTTATGGTTACCTTTTTATTATTGTATTTAGACCTTGACCCAAATCTTCTGGGATTATATGGTGCTTTTACTAACATTTTTTTAAAGGAATCCTTATATGCCAAATCCACTTAAATATAAATCGGTGAGCCTTACTCTAAGTGCTTACGACAAACTTGTCCATGTTGCTGATGTAGAGGACAGATCAATAGGAAGACAACTTTCCAGGCTTGTAGACCAAGCTTATGAAAACGTCAGGCCAATGCAACCATTTCCAGAAACTAAAAATAGATATGGAATCGAGTCAGTACTCGAAGACTAAGGACGGTTTAATAAACTCGCGCTGCCAAGGCCGCCAAGCAATGTCGCCGCTATTGTTGGATCTCCCATCGCCCTTTGGCGTATAGAAGTTTTAGCACTTAGTGGGGATGGCGGAACTACTTTATAGGGTAAGTTTTCCAAAGCTCCTGGTTGAACATTTGGAACTGGAGTGTTTCTTGTTGATGTTGGCTTTGGTGCAATTTCATTTGTAAGATCATTCGTAAGATTATTAGTTAAAGATTTTACTTGGTCTATACCTTCTCCTGTTGCGGAAACTCCTAAAGCACCAGAAGTTTGTGATAAACCTCTTGTTATAATTTGTTGTAATTGGCTGGCCCCAGCTAATCCAGTTAATTTATTATTATAACTTGCTTTAAAATTTTTATAGAATAAAGGAAGAGAAAACATTCTTCCTAAAACAGAAAATTTCGCTAGTCTACCTATATTATTTAAAGGGCTGGCAGCTATACCAGATGCCACCAATTTTCCTGCATCGGCTGTTCTTGAATTAAGTTTTAAAACTTTTCCAAAATCACTCATTTGTTCAGCCATTTCTTTGCCGTAAATTACTTCTAATTTACCAAATTCTAATGTTTCACCAGCTATCTTAGTTGGTTTAGAATCTGTTATTAATTTATCTGCAAAAATTCTAAATTGTTTAGGATCTGTTAAAAAATCAGCTTGAAAATCACCTACTATATTATCCATATAAAATTTTTGTATGTTTTCTATAGACTCCGAACCTGCTTCTTTTGTTTTAAACAAATTCATTACTTTTGACATATCTTGAGCTGAAGTGTTAGGATTAGCTAAAACTAAAGCAGCTTCTGATTCTGATAAATTATCATCTCTAAGTTTTCTCATTACAGAATTTTTATTAAAAGTAGTTAATTCTTTTTGTTTTCCCACTACATTTTTTAATAAATTTATTCCTGCTGAATTTACACCAGCTTTTGCAATTACATCATCTATTACACTTTGATTTAAATTTGTTAGAGACAAAGCATCCATTTGTTCTGCTAATTTTTTTACTGCTTGAGCATCTGCACCAAATAACTCATCGGCTGATTTTCCTAATTTTTCATATGCTTGTGCAAAGGTTTTTCCTGAGAATTTTTCTGGATCGCTGGCTCTAATAGATTTTTCTAAATTAGTTCTTATCCACTCTCCCGCCATTCTTTTCTTAAATGGTTGATAAAGACTATTAGTTCCACCTCTTTTAGCCGCGCCATCAAAAACCTGTTGCAGGCTATTTAAACGAGATAAATTTTGTTGCGGGCTATTAGACTTTATTAATTGTTCCATTACTTCAGAGGGGTCTACTTCTATCTTATTTCTTACTTTTGCCGCTATATCTTTATAGATTGTAGTTGCTCTTAAAGAATCAAATTGAGCCATACCTTTAGAGAACTGCTCTCTCGCTTCTTTAATAGATTTTGTAGCAGCTAATAACGTATTTCTAGATCCCTGTCCTAATCCAGAAAATTGTTGAATTGGGATTACAGTAAAGTCTGATAACTTTGGAACAGATAAAATATCGTCTAATTCATCTATATATTTAGTAGTCATCCGATTAATTCCAGATTCTCCACCATTTTGCATCCTGATGTCGTTTAAAGATTTTCTAGCCCTATACAGTTGCTCAAAAGATGCTTTTGAACCTTTAATCCCTTTAGCAGAAAATGTTTCTAGAATCTCTTTTTCTAAATTTTGGCTTGTTTTTCCTACTAACAATTTGTAACCCTCAATGTCCCTGGATAATAAATTATTAAGAGTACCTATTGGAATTATTTCTTTTTGACCTAATGCAGTAGCAGTTATATCATCTATTTGTTTATAATAACTATTTTGTATATCATCAAAATATTTAAATGATTGAGTTAAAGAATCAAATAGATCATCGTTTATTCTTAAATCTTTTATTGCGGCTCTTCCTGCTTGATCTGACAAATCAGTCATATGCTTTATAACATCATTACTCGCATCTCGTGCTTGGGTTAATAATGCAGTATTTCCATCTTCTGCCGCTGTTTTTAATGTTGCCCCAAGTCCATCTACATCACCTATTCCAACACCAGCTTTCTTATACAAATCATCTATTTTTGCATTTATAGATTTAGTATTTTTTATTGTACGGGGAGAACCTTTAAAAATGTTTTCAGTCATAGCTTGTTGTCTTGATAAAAGAGCATTTGCTCCCATTATGTCCATACTGGGATCTATATTCATATCAAGAGATTTTTTTATTAATTCCCTCTCTGCTTCAGGAAGCTTGGACGCACTAGGTCCACCTAAAACTTTTCCTAAAACTTTAAATACAGCCTGCCCCACTCCTTCAAATGCACCTGCTATTAAAGCTTCTTTACCAGTTTGTTTAGCTATTTCTGCTGGAGTTTGATCTGAAAATCCTTTTGATATTTCGTAAAATTCTTCAAGTACGTTTCCTCCACCGCCCCCAAAAGCAGCTCCTAACATAGCACCTAAAAAAGGAATAGGAATAAGGGCTTGACCTAATAGAGCGCCACCTACTGCGCCACTTATTTCAGGAGCAATGCCAGCAAAATCGGCAATGTCACTTTTGGTAAAGCCACTTTCATCTATAACTATATTTTTATCTGTTTGTATACCAAACTTTTTAGCACCAGAAGGTGTTAAGGCTAATTGTCCTCTATTATCTTGAGTATAATCTTCGCTACTTAAACCATTACTTTGCAATACGTTTATTTTTTCACTTAACTTGTCTGCTGTACTTAAATTCGCTCTTAAAGCTGCATCTTGAATACCAGTATTTCTGTCAAAACCTACTTCTGTCAAACTTGAACCTTGAGTTTTTGATTGTGGATTTTCAAAAAATTGTGCTGGCTCTATCAACAAATCTTCAATTTTTAATTGTTCTTTTGTTGTAGGTTTTTCTCCTGCTATTTCAAATTCTATAGGACCATATTCTGTTTCATATGAAATAATTCCCATTGTTTAATCCTTTAAACTAACTCTTGGTGTTCCGCTACTACTAGGATTTAATATTTTGTATTTTTTTCTGTTATCTAAAAATTTACCAAAATCCATTGAGTCATAGTCTTCTTCTGATCTATAAAAACTTGGGTCCATTAATTCGTCTGCTACATCTCTAACTTTTTTTCTTTCTGACATAAATATTTGTTTTACTTCATCTAATCTTACAAGAGAAGTTGCAGGGTTTCCTATTAAATCAATATCACCTAATAATTTTTTTAATCTGTCAACGTCAGTGTTGGAAATTCCATTTCCTGTTTCTTGCGTTAAAAACTTTTTATATCTTGAAATCATAGAGTCTTGTAACGCTTTTAATTTATCTTCATCACTTGCATTTCCATCAAATACGGCGGAATCGGTAATACCAAAACCAACGAACGCACTTTGAAATCTGTTACCAATCAATGATAATGTTGTAGATTTTTTATTTATTATATTGTTTGCCAAGTCTCTCATAACATCTACAGACTCAAGTCCTCCATTTGTAGCTTGTAGACGTTGATTTACTTTATTTATAGCCGATGTTGGATTAGCAAAAACTGTGCCATTGTTTGTCATACCCATACGGACTTTTAAACCTTTTAATCTTTCGTCAAAATAACCACCTGTAACTTTTTTTCCTTCTTCGTTTTTGTCTGCAATTTCTTGCAAGCGTTCTATTTGTTTCAGCCTTAATTCTCTTTGGAATACTCTGTCTTCTTTCGCTAAAGCAGCAGAGGCAGATTCTCCTGCCTGTATTCTTCCTAAAG
>JGI24003J15210_10001149_pt1 | contig 11574 bp, 15 predicted proteins | sample LinPmetageLP28_FD_15210 | JGI IMG/M metagenome (IMG submission 15210)
TTAGGCAAGTTCTTAGTCACGCGTAATGATGATGGTAGTTATGACATCACTGACAAGTACGACTTTGCAAGCAATCAAAAATTTTTAGAGCAGTATGCCCCCGAAGTAACCGAGGCGTTACAGGATATGGGCTTTGAGGAGTCTACAATCAAAACACTCTATAGCAACTCTGCAACGCAGATGGCGGCTGGGGTTAGTGGAAGTATTATGACTATGCACCCGCATTCAATAGCAAGAATGTTTGGTGGTATATTTATGTCAGATCAAGAAAGCCCAGAAGAAGGTGGCGCACAATACACCAAGCTTCATATTCCAAGAGAAGATAAGGTTGATAATGTAAGACCATCCCCTCGCCCTACTTGGTTTGAGGATGAGAATGTAGAGCCTGTATTCCCAAGCACTCCTATGGATGATGAGCGTAAAGGCTTATTAGACATGGCTATGGAAGCAATCTTTCCATCAGCAGAGGCAGATGAAACACCTGCACCTTCAATGCCGTTACCTACTTCAAAGCCTATGCGTGAAAAAATTTCATCTGTTGAGGGTGAATCTTTTAGTGCTGCATTTGCAAGAAACAGAAAAGCAGGTGCTAAACAATTTGAATGGCAAGGCAAGCAATACACTACTGAGGTTGCATAATGGCTAAGACACCAGCTTGGACACGTAAAGAGGGTAAGAACCCTAAGGGCGGCTTGAATGAAGTAGGTCGTGCCTCTTACAAGAAAGGGACTTTAAAGCCTCCTGTAAAGTCTGGCGATAATCCAAGACGCGCTTCTTTCTTGCAACGCATGGGCAAAATGGCTGGTGCTGAACGTGACTCCAAGGGACGCCCCACGCGACTGCTTCTCTCCCTCAGAGCGTGGGGCGCTTCGTCTAAATCTGACGCTGTGCGTAAGGGGAAAGCTATTAGCAAAAGGAATAAAGCAAATGCCTAAGGTTGGTAACAAAACATATCCATACACAAAAGCAGGTATAGCGGCTTCAAAGAAAGCTTCAGCTAAGAAATCACCTATGAAAAAGAGTGGTAAAGGAAAGAAGTAAATGGGCAGAAGCGATTATGATGGCGGTTTTAATAGCGGTGTAAGCTACGACTCTGGTAGTAATTACAGTGGGCTTGGCGGCGGCTATGATGATGGCGGCAGTAACAATACAAACACTGAAGATGACTTCGGCAGTCACAGCAATATTTACACCCCTCCTACACCTGTTCAGAATGTTAAAGCACGCATAGCCAAACGCAAGAACAAGCTTGCTGAGTCAACCACGCTAGAAAAATCCTTACGTCCTTTAAGCTATGTCTCAACGCTTGGCATGGTAATGGGCAACTTCTTTGCAGACTTTATCGTACGCGATCTAAAAGCTGGCGGTACGCCTGTGCGTGATGCGGCTGGTAATGTTGTTGGCTCAAGACGAAATGGCATTCTTACAGGGCGTGATCCTGTTGGTGACTTTAACAGAGACAGCCAAGCCAACAGTGAACGTGATGATGAAACAGCACCAGAAGTTTTAGAACGCATTAAAGAAAAAGAAGAAGAAACAGAGATGGTAGTCGATACATCTTCTGGCTCTAGGCGTGCTTCATTAATCCCACTTCGTAGAAAGTCTGCTTCAGCTAGTAGCGGCTCTGGTCGCCGTTCAATGTTAGGAGGTTAGCATGGCAGTTAATGCGGCTGGTAATTACACAAAACCTACAATGAGAAAGCGCCTGTTTAACAGGATCAAGGCTGGCACTAAAGGCGGTAAGGCAGGTCAATGGTCTGCGCGTAAAGCACAACTGCTTGCTCTTACCTATAAGAAAAATGGTGGTGGGTATCGTGGCTAAAGCTAAATCACAACGCTCACTTGTTAATTGGACTAAACAAGACTGGACAACCAAAAGCGGTAAGCCTTCAACACAAGGTTCTAAAGCAACAGGTGAGAGATACTTGCCGCGAAAAGCAATCAAAGCAATGTCATCATCACAGTATAAAGCTACTAGCGCAAAGAAGCGCAAGGACACCAAGGCTGGCAAGCAACACTCAAAGCAACCTGCTTCTGCCGCCAAGACTGCAAAGCGTTACAGATGAGTTTTATGCACACCCTAAAGGTTGAGGAGCGTGAACTACTTCGCAAGATCGTGAAGAAGGTTCACTTCAAGCATTACCCAAAAGAATTTTGTACTGACTATGAAGCAGATAAAATGATTGCGGCTGTTGCCCCTGAGACTGTTGCCAGTCTTATCAAGGTAGGTAAGGACTACAAAGTAAATGAACTTTAAGTACAAGCCTGATGGTGAAGTCCTTAAATCTTTTATGAAGGACGATACATTCTTTCGCGGCATACGAGGTGCGGTTGGTTCTGGTAAGTCTGTGGCCTGTTGTGTTGAGGTGTTTCGCCGCGCACTTGGGCAGAAACAAAACCCTGATGGCATCCGTAGAAGCAGATGGGCAATCATCCGTAATACAAATCCACAGCTTAGAACTACCACGATCAAGACATGGCTTGATTGGTTTCCTGAGAATGACTGGGGAAAGTTCCTATGGTCAGTACCATACACACACCACATTAAAAAAGGTGATCTTGATTTAGAAGTTATTTTCCTAGCCCTTGACCGACCCGAGGATGTCAAGAAGCTGTTGTCCCTTGAGCTTACTGGCATCTGGATCAATGAGGCTAGGGAGATACCCAAATCAATTATTGATGCGTGTACTATGCGTGTTGGTCGCTTCCCCTCTATGCGTGAGGGCGGTGCATCATGGACTGGTGTGATTGCTGATACCAATGCACCAGAGGAAGATCACTGGTGGCCTATCATGTCTGGTGAAGTTCCTATCCCTGACCACATCAACAAAGACGAAGCCAAGATGATGGTTAAGCCTACCAACTGGAACTTCTACACACAGCCAGCAGGTATGATCGAGGTTAAGGATAAGGATGGTGATGTATCTGAATACAAGCCCAACCCTGATGCCGAGAACAGCAAACACATGATGGCAAGCTACTATCCTAATCTAATCCAAGGTAAAGGTAAAAGCTGGATTGATGTTTATGTAATGAACCGTCTTGGCTCAATCCAAGATGGTAAGCCAGTCTATAATATGTTTGCGCATGAACAGCATGTGGCTAGGGAAGAAGTGCCTGTAGCTGATGGTATGCCTGTCTATGTTGGCTTGGACTTTGGGCTAACACCAGCCGCCGTGTTCGGTCAGAAGGTGCGTGGTCGCTGGCTTATCTTACAAGAGATAGTTGCTTTTGATATGGGCATTGTGCGCTTTGCTGAACTACTGCGCCAAGAGATTGCAGTGCGGTATGCTAACTGTGAGATCAATATCTTTGGTGATCCGTCTGGTGACTTTCGCGCACAGACTGATGAGTCAACGCCCTTCCAAGTGTTGCGTGGTGCTGGTCTTAAAGCACGCCCTGCTCCAAGTAATGATGTTGCTCTGCGCTTGGAAAGCGTTAGCTCTACCCTCACCCGCATGACCGAAGGTCTGTCTGGGTTCTTGATTGATCCTAGATGCAAAGAACTAATCAAAGGCTTTGAGGGTGGCTATCAGTATAGACGCATACAGGTATCAGGTGAGCGTTATGATGATCGCCCTGATAAGAACCGCTTTTCTCACATCCATGATGCTTTGCAATATCTAATGCTTGGTGCTGGTGAAGGTAGGCAAGTGCTGGGGCATGGGGCTAATGCCAAGCCGTTCCAAGCCAAGAGAGACTTTGATGTATTCACCAGAGAGCCAAAGCAACGTAGGGCTGGCCTATGGGCGAGAATGTAATTTGTGCGTTGCCCAGCATTCATGCACGTTATAAGAGGTAATTATGTGTGTATTCAAACAACCCAAAATGCCAGCGCCTGATCCTTCTATTGAAGCAGAACGCAAAGAACGCATGGCTCAAGAGACAGCCGACAAAGCATCACGGCGCGATACGGTTCTGGAAGAAACAGTTCGCAAGAAGAAAAAAGGTACAGGCGCAAGATCACTGCTAACAAGTTCAAGCGGTGGCATTGGCTACTACAATAGGGATGCCTAATGCACGATCAGATTGCAAAAATGTATCTGGCACGCTATGGCAAAGCCCTAGCTCATCGCCAGTTATTCGAATCTTTATTTGATGAATGTTACGAGTATGCCCTTCCCCAGCGTGAAGGCTTTACCAAGCTGTCTGCTGGACAAAGGCGTGATGATAAAATCTTTGATGAGACTGCCGTTGTTGGCGTGCAAGAGTTTGCATCAAGGTTACAGAATGGCATCTGCCCTAACTTCTCAAGATGGGCTGACTTCCTATCTGGTAGCGAGGTAGATAAAAGCCAACGTGAGGAGATCGACAATCAGCTAGACGAGGTTACTGAATACGTCTTTGAGGTTTTGCAACAGTCCAACTTTGGACAAGAGGCGCATGAAAGTTTCCTTGATCTGGCTGTAGGTACTGGTTGTCTTCTTGTTGAAGAAGGTGATGCAATAAATCCTGTAAGGTTTAATGCTGTGCCGTTGCCGCAGATTGTTCTTGAGAATGGTGCTGATGATCGCATTGACCATGTGTATCGTGAGCGTGAGCTTAGATGCAAAGACATACCGATTGCTTATCCTAAGGCTATACTAAGCCCTACCATGATGGAGAAGATGCAACGCTCTCCTGACAATAAGATCAAGATACTTGAGGTTGTGTGCCGCTTATATGACAAGCCCAATGTAGAGCGTAATGGCTTTTACGTTATTGAGAAAGAAAGCCAAGAGTTAATCTTTCAGGATATATATACAGGTGTTGGCTCAAATCCTTTTATTCCATTCCGCTGGTCTAAGGCCGCAGGGGAAGTATATGGACGAGGACCACTCGTTAATTCCCTTAGTGCAATCAAGACCACCAATCTTACAATCGAACTTATTCTTGAAAATGCGCAGATGGCTATCTCTGGCATATACCAGATGGATGATGATGGTGTTATTAACACTGATAGCATCAATCTAGTGCCCGGAACGATCATTCCAAAATCCCCTAATTCCAATGGGTTACAGCCTATTCGTGCCGCAGGTTCGTTTGATGTAGCCAATCTTATCCTTAGTGACATGCGTAATAACATCAAGCGTGCGCTATACAATGATATGCTTGGTGATCCTAATAGAACACCAGCTACGGCTACTGAGGTTGCCGAGCGTATGGCTGATCTATCAAGGCGCATTGGGTCTGCTTTTGGTAGATTGCAAGCTGAGTTTATCCAGCCTGTATTACAACGCGTAGTTTATATTCTTAAGAAGCAAGGCCGTATTGACATCCCCACGCTTAATGGGCGTGAGGTAAAGGTACGTTCTGTTTCTCCACTTGCACAAGCTCAAGCCAATCAGGACATCGCATCTGTCGATCGTTTCTTGGAAATGGTTGGCGGTAGGTTTGGTGCTGAAATGGTAAATCTTCTTGTTTCGTCTGAGGAGGCGGCGGCGTTTCTTGCTAAGAAGTTTGGTGTACCAGACACGTTAATTCGTGACGCGGCTGAACGCGAACAACTAGCAGAAGCAATGGCGCAACAAGCGCAGATGCAACAGCAAGGTATGCCGCCACCAGAGGGCTAACATGCCAAGCATTAGAATAGATGGGTTTGTTCGTAATGAAGCTGAAGATAACAGAGTTTCATTAGACATTGCTGCTTTGTTTAAAACTCCCCACGGACAATCTGTCCTTAAATATTTACGCTCTATCACCATTGAATCGGTCACTGGTGCTGGCGTATCCGATGCTGAACTTCGACACTTAGAAGGACAGCGCTATCTTGTCGGTCTTATTGAGCGACGTATCAAACATGCAGAGAAGGTNAAGACTGATGGATGAAGCAGATAATGTAGAGGTAGCCGAGGTTACTGAAGCACCTGTAGAAGCCCGACCAGAATGGTTGCCTGAGAAATTTAACACAGCAGAAGATTTGGTTAGCTCCTACTCAAACCTAGAAAGCAAACTAGGTAAGGGTGAAGAAGAACTGCGGGAGTCAATAACCAAAGAGATGAACGATCAGATGCTTGCTGATCGTCCAGCTACAGTTGGTGAATATGTACTGCCCGACAGCATTGATGAGGCNGANGCTTCTGACAATGGCTTACTCGATTGGTGGTCTAACTTCTGTTACGACAATGGTTACGGACAAGATAAGTTTGCTGATGGNATTGAGAAATATACNAATGCAATCACATCNCATCTNCCTGATCTTGAGACAGANAAAACTAAGCTTGGTGATAATGCTGATGCACGCATTGAAGCTGTGCAGTTATGGGCTGGCAAGTTCTTTGAAGAATCTCAGATGTCAGCTTTGGAACGCTTGGGCGAAAGTGCAGAAGGCATTGANGCAATGGAAAAGATCATTGATGCTCTTAAACAAACTGGCATTGCATCTAACATTGAAAGCACCACACAGATGAGTGAAGATGATCTTCGTTCTATGATGAATGATGATCGCTATTGGAAGCAAGGAACGCGTGACCCAGCCTATGTTAAGCAGGTTCAAGATGGCTTTGCTAAACTTTACAGGTGAAGGTGAGTATGGCTCGGTACAGATACTAAGCTCTGTAGCTGAACATGCTGGTTACTTACAGCATCACTTGCGTCAATCTGATGTGCGCGAATGTATGATAATGGGGGCAACGCCGTGGCGTGCGTTGCACCTGCCTCTGAGTATAAGAGGTGCAGAAACATACACAGTGTTTAGTAGCTGTCTGCCGATTGCTATGTTTGGTGTAGTGCCACAATACAATGATACAGAATGTTCGGCATCTATCTGGATGCTTGGTAGTTATGCCCTTGAAGATCATGTACGCACTTGGTTACGCCTAACCAGTTCTGTCTTTGATTACTTCCAACAATCATATGATCTGCTTGAGAATGTAGTTCCAGTAGATCACACAAAGACTATCAAGTGGCTTACGCTTGGTGGCTGTTCTTTTGCGCAGACCTCAACAGTAATCAATGGGTATGAATGTGTAAGATTTGTGCGTTGTGCAGATTGGTTGAGCGTGTCATTTGAAGAAGATGAACAGCCTGTGTCTTACTGACGACCCCGCAAGGGATAATCACATGATGGACGATACGGATAACTGTGACGTTAATGTAACTTCTATACTGCAATAATGCAGGGAAAGACTTAGTAAAATGGCAAACACTATTGATACCGCCTTTATTAAGCAGTTCGAAACCGAAGTTCACATGGCATTTCAACGCATGGGTTCTAAACTTAAGAACACTATTCGTAATGTAAATTCTGTGAATGGTAGCGTTGTACGCTTCCAGAAGATCGGTACTGGTTCTGCTTCAACCAAATCTAGAAACGGCATGGTAACTCCTATGGAACTGACACATACAAATGTGGAAGCTACAATGGCTGATTACTATGCGGCTGAGTACATCGACAAGCTTGATGAACTCAAGACTAACATTGATGAGCGTCAGGCTGTGGCTAAATCTTCTGCCGCCGCCCTTGGTCGTAAGACTGACGAACTTATCTATGCGGCTATGGACGCTGGTGCAAACTCAACTCAGATCAATGCCACTAATGCGGCTGTTGAGAAAGCTGACTTGCTCACATTGTTTGAAACAATGGGCGTGGCTGATGTTCCCGAAGATGGACAGCGTTATATCGCAATGAACCCGAAGGGCTTTGCTGACCTATTCCTAATCGATGAGTTTGCCTCATCTGATTATGTAGGCGATCAGAACCTTCCGTTTGCTGGCGGTATGACAATGAAGTCATTCTTGGGTTTCCAGATTTTCTCAACCTCTGCTGTAACTGGCGGCAAGAACATGGCTTACCATTCTTCTTGCGTTGGTATCGGTGTGGGATCAGATGTGACCACTGAGGTCAACTACATCCCTGAGAAAGTCGCTCACCTTACAACTTCAATGATGTCCATGGGTAGCGTAGCTATCGATGATACTGGCATCTATGAAGTTTTAGATAACAACTAGGAGGGCTAGAATATGGCTTATTCAGCATCAGGACTAACCCGACTAGCTGGCGGTGGTGGCTACAATATGTGGTACTACTCAAGCACTGACGCATTGTCTGCTGTTCGTGTATCTGGCTATTTCAACGACGCCGCTACCATGATGAATGTTGGTGACTTGGTTGTTGTATATGATAGCGATGCTCCAACAATCGCTATGTCAGTTGTCTTATCAAACACTGGCTCTGTTGTTGATATTGCAGACGGTACTGCAATAACAGTAACAGACTCAGACTAAAGGAATAGAGGGAGCTAGGATACCAGCTGGCTTCCTCTAACCACACATGGCATCAACAGTAGCTAACTCATCCATAGACATTGCGGCACGCGCCTTGATCTTAATAGGCGCGAACCCTATTACGTCGTTTGACGATGTAAGCACTGAAGCACTCATTGCTAATAATATGTATGAAGATGTAGCAAGGGCGGCTTTGTGTAATACACGTTGGCGCTTTGCTTCTAATCAAGCAGAGCTTAATCTTTTATCTGACACACCTACTGGCAGGTTTGATCGTGCGCATCAGCTACCATCAGACTTGTTAATGCTTCACACATTAACTGTGAATGACAACATACTCACCTACTCGATCTATGGTGACAAAGTATTTTCTGACGCATCAACATCAGACAAAGTAATTGCTGATTATGCTTTTAGAGCTAATGAAATCGACTGGCCTTCATACTTCACACTGGCTGTTGAGTATGAACTAGCTAGCGTCTTTGCTTCTTCGATAGCAAGAGATGAAAAGCTGGCAGAGTTAATGTCAGTCAAAGCTAATCAGTACATGGCTAAAGGTCGCAACCTTGATAGCCAACAACAAACAACGCGCAAGCTTGTAGTAAATAGATTTAAAACAACAAGGAATAGTTAATGGCTAGAATCAGAGTTCCATTAACTAGCTTCGACTTCGGTGAGGTTAGCCCTTCATTGCGTTCACGCACTGACGCTGGTGTTTATAATCGTGCTGGCGAAAGAGTGCGTAACTTCTTTATTAAATCAGAAGGCGGCATTGTTAAGCGTGCTGGCACTAAGTCTTGGCAGGAAGTCACGCTTGCTCCATCTGGTTCTGCTACACGCCCACAGATTAGATTAGAGCCGTTTATCTTTAGTGATGATGAACGCTATATCATTTCTTTTGAAGCAGCAAAAATTCTAGTTTATCAGCTTGACCCTAGCAGTGACTTTGATCCTACGCTTGTGCAAACAATCACACAGACTACCACTAGCGTTAATCTGCCGTGGTCACAGTCCGAGGTAGAGGAACTATCATTCGCACAGCAAGGCGATGTTATGTTCATTACCCATAACAAATACCCACCAGTTAAGTTAGTGCGTACTGGTCTTACCTCATTCCAAATTGAGTATTACAGCTTTGAAACAAGCACTGACTCAAACACTACATTCCAGCCTTATCATTCATTCCATGGTGTAGGTGTAACCATTGCATCAAACGCTACGTCTGGCTCTGGCGCAACCCTGACAACAAGTGTCGCGCACTTTGTTGCTGGGCATGTAGGTACAACATTTTTGATTGGAGATACCGATGTTACCATCACAGCTGTTGCAAGCGGCACATCAGCTACAGGAACAATTAAGGGAACGCTTAGACAACAGCTTGCGATTGACGCATTGGAAACTGTTGAGGGCAGTGACAAGGTTCTCGTTACACATGCACTACACGGCCTTGCTCCTAGTGTCGCGGTTACTATTGATCGTGCGGCGGGTGTTGGCGGTATCTCAGCGTCTAACATCAACGGCTCTCGCACAGTGTCGGCTGTTCTTGACGAAAATACGTATGAAATAACTGCGGCGGCTAATGCCACATCAAGTGCTATTGGTGGTGGTTCACCTCGTATAGCAAGTGGGGTGGCTACTACTGAATGGGCTGAACAGGCTTGGTCTAGTGTGCGTGGATACCCACAAGCTATTACCTTCCATGAAGGGCGTTTGTGGTTTGCTGGCACACAAGCGCAACCATCAACAATATGGGCATCCAAGTCTAACAGGTTCTTTAACTTTGATGTTGGTTCTGGTGAAGATGGTGACTCTATAGACATCTCTGCAAGCACTGGTTCATTCGATCAGATTAGACATCTTGTATCTAATCGTGACTTGCAGGTGTTTACATCTGAGTCTGAGTTCTTCATCCCAGCATTTGCTAACTCACCTGTTACACCAGCTACAGCACAGGTTAAAAAGCAGACACCATTTGGTGCATCATTTGTTACGCCCCTGCCCTTTGATGGTGCTACTGTCTATATGCAAAAGACTAACACTGCCATGCGTGAGTATATCTTTTCGGATGCAGAAGGTGCGTATGTCTCGACTAATATAACCACCTTGTCACCTCACTTAATCAAGTCACCATTCCAGCAAAGCATAATCAAAGGTGCTTTGGGTAAGCCAGAGAGCTTTGTGTTCTTGGTAAATAATGATGGAACTATGGCTGTCTTTTATTCAATGCGTGCAGATAAGAAAGCTGGTTGGGTATTGTGGGAAACAGATGGCAAGTATCATTCTATCTGCGCTATAGGTGAGCGTCTATTCTGTATAGTCCAGCGTGACAATGGCTCTGGTAGTCAGAAGTTTTACCTAGAAGAATTTCAAACAACCATGCCAATGGATTACTGTGATCTTTATTCCAAGGGTAGTAATGCTAATAGTGTCTTTACTGTAAATGCTAACTTTGCAAATGGTGCAGTAGTTAAGGTTGTATCAGGTTCAAACTATGTTGGTGAATTTACAGTAGCTAACAATAAGGTTGATGTGACTGCTGTAGATGCAACACTAACATCTGCATATATTGGCTATTCATTTACACCTGAGTTTCGTTCTTTGCCTATTGATGGCGAGGTTGCTGGCGGTGTTCTAACTGGTAAGCCAAGGCGCATTACATCTGTAATATTAGACTTGGAAGAAACGCTATCTGTATCTGTGGCTGGTACTGATTTGGTTATCCGTAATGTGAATGATGATCTTTCTGTAGATAGAGTAGCGGTGTCAGGAAAGCGCGAGTTCTTTGTGCTTGGGTTTGACCGTGACCCAACTGTTACTGTTTCCCAAAGCGTGCCACTGGCAATGCAACTTAATGGCATGGTCTTGGAGCTAGCTTACTAATGGAACCAATTACAATCGGCCTTATGGCTATCTCAACATTGTATCAGATGAAAGCGGCAAAGGCGGCTGGTCGGATGCAACAACGCCAGCTTGATGCGCAAGCCGCGCAAGCTAGGCTTCAAGGTATAGAACAGCACAATGCACGCATGCGTAATCTGGATGTGGCTCTATCAACTAATGAGTCAATGCGCGGGTTTCTTAATCGTGATGATCGCAGTCTAGATGCAATCAACGCAAGATTAAAAAAGGATGCTGGCACTGACGCGGTACGCATTTCCAGTAACGCATTAATGGAATCTGGAAATCTTATGTATGCAGGTTCGATTGCTAACGCTAGAGGACAGAATAGAGCTACTGCATCACTCTATGACGGTATCAGTTCTGGCTATGTCACATATGCTAAATTCAAAACTGTAACACCAGAGGATGGCGGGTAATGGCAGGTGTAATTAAATCCAAAGGTGCGCAGGTATTTAGTAACAAACTTGC
>JGI24003J15210_10001150_pt1 | contig 11573 bp, 3 predicted proteins | sample LinPmetageLP28_FD_15210 | JGI IMG/M metagenome (IMG submission 15210)
ATCCAGCGGCAGGGGTAGATGCATCTGTTAAAGCGGGAACAACAACTGCTGTAGCAAACGAAGCCATGCTAAGTCCTTATACTAATTTGGCTCCAACTGTTGACGCTGCAGGTTCAGGAGCAGGAAATTTAGGTATGTTCTCTAATGCTCAAGCAGTGAATCAAGGTATTGCTCCTACTAGAGGTTTCGCAAGTGCAATAGGGCCTAATACCCAAACAGGACTAAATTCGGCAATCTATACAAATCCAACTCCAGCATCTATGGTACCACAAGGAGCTAATATACAAAGTGGTACGCAACTAGCAAAAGATGCATATACTACAGGAAATGCAAGTAAAGTAGCAGGAATACGAGATGCAGGTTCAGGAGGATATGCAGGAAACCCAGCTCCGCCTGACACAAGTTTCTCAGCAGGAGTAAAAAGATTAGGTGGTGGTGATTCCGTAATGGGTTACGGTAAATTAGGTTTAGCTGGATTGCCTGTATTAGCTTCAGCATATGAACCAGAAACATTTACTTACGACCAGATGAAAGAAGCAGAAGCATACGACCCTGATGCAACACTTAATTTAGATGACCCTGCATTAGACTCAGGTATTGAAGATGTAATAGATTCAGACTCTGGACTTAGATTATATGCAAAAGAAGGTGGAATGATTCCAACATACGCAGAAGGCGGTACTATAGAATCTAGAGCCAAGGAAGGAATGGCGGGCGCATTAGCTAGAAATAAAGGAACAGCTTATGCACCATCTACAACAGGAATGACAGGGGCATTAGCTAGAAATGAAGGAATAGCTTATACACGACCAACTACTGCACCCGTAACGACGACTGCACCCTCTAATAATATAAAGATAGCAGGAGCTGGTAACTCAACTACTAATTTAACAGGAGGCGTGGGTGCTTTGAACGTAGGTTCAGGAACTATAGGAAAGTCACCTGATAAAGCTCTTAGAGATACTCATTTTAAAATGCTACGTGGATATGAAGTTCCTATTGATTACACCCCTGGATCACCAGGCGGACAAGGTAATATTTATTCAGGGTATACCCAACCTACACAGGCAAGTCACACTTATAATAGGGCTACAAATAAGTGGGAAAAAACAAAACCTGTACGTCAGCCATTTAGAATTGGTAGTAACAATGGTATAGGCAACCAATATAGTATGCAAACTGCTTTTTCAGGCTATGGTGGACCTAAAGCCGGAATTGCACAATACGCAGAAGGCGGTATGTTAGAAGGACCAGGAGATGGTATGAGTGATAGTCTTGCAGCCCAGATTGATGGAAGTCAACCTGCTGCTTTATCACAAGGTGAGTTTGTTGTACCTGCTGACGTAGTTAGTCATCTAGGTAATGGCTCATCAGATGCTGGATCTAAACGTTTATATGCTATGATGGATGAAGTAAGACAGGCCCGAACAGGGACAGAAAAACAAGGGAAAGAAATTAATCCCGAAAGGTATATGCCCGCTTGATAAAAACATCAATGGTCCCTAGAGACCACGTAACAGTAGTATGGGATAGAATAGAGAAGTATGCAGAAGGATGTGCCAAATATACATATGGTAGGTTCACTGCAAAAGATATGCTAGAAGGACTTCTCACTAAAAACCAACAATTGTGGATTGCGTTTGACGACAAGGGTATTCATGCTTTTTGGGTAACAGAAGTCTCAGACTATCCACAAGCAAGAGTGTTGTTAATGCATTTTGTAGGTGGCAAGAATATAAAAGCGTGGGGCAAGATAGGTTTAAAACAGTTACAAAAGTTTGCAAGAGATACGGGTTGTACTAAGATAGAATCATATGGTAGACCTGGGTGGGAAAAGATTTGGCAAGATGAGGGATACGAGAAGAAGCTTGTATTTTACGAATTACCAGTGGAGTAATATAAATGTTTTTAAAGATGATACCTAAAAGAATTAAAGTGTGGCTTATTAAGCACCTATATACTGATATTGCAGCTATGGGTGACGGAGGCGATACGGCCCTTGCACACGTCAACGAAAAAGAAGTCGCTTTATTAAAAGCTCACGGCGGCGCAGGGACTATTAATCCGCGCACGGGTCTTATAGAGTTTAAAGGCAAAGGTGGTGGTGGATCGCCAGCTCCAACAACACAAGAATCTGTTTCTTACTCATCTAATCTCCCTGAATACGCAGAGCCATACTATAAAGAACAAATGAAGCAGGTAGCTAAGGAAGTATATACTACCGACTCATCAGGTAATGTGACAGGTGTTAAGCCTTCAGCTGTATATGGTGGACCTAGAGTCGCTGGGTTTAGAGATGACCAAACAACTGCTCAAGACCAAACAAGAGGTTTAACAGACCCTACTCAAATAGCGCAAGGTACAACTGCTTTGACAGGTGGTTTAGGAGGAGCTACGTCTGCAATGGGTGGTATAGGCACAGCACTAGGTTATACCCCTGGAACAATTACAGATGAAACTATAACTACTGAAAGATTTACTGATCCTGGCGTTGCAGCTAATTACATGAACCCTTATCAGCAACAAGTGGTTGATGTACAAACTGCTGAAGCTAGAAGACAAGCTGACATAGCCAAAGCATCAAGAGGTTTAGGTTCTATAGGTAGAGGTACTTTTGGTGGCGGTAGACAAGCTCTAATGGAAGGTGAAGCAGACAGAGCACTAGCAACACAACTAGGACAAATACAAGCGACAGGTAGTCAACAAGCTTACGAACAAGGACAAAAAGCGTTTACTCAAGATTTAGCACGTGACTTTGATATGCAAAAAGCTAATCAAGCAGCTGATTTACAATCACAACAATTAAATCAAGCAGGCAATCAGTTTACCGCAGATTTAAATAAACAGTTAGGATTAGGAGGTTTACAAGCTCAAAGCACAATAGGTGGTCAACTAGGACAACTAGGTGCACTCGATCAACAAACAGACCTACAAAGAATTCAGGCTCTAGCAGCTTCTGGTGGAGAGCAACAAAGAATGGACCAAGAGTATTTAAATGCAAACAAGCAAAGATACTTAGAAGACGAAAATGCAAGAAAAGCAGCGTTAGAGTATCAATCAAATATACTACGTGGTACTGCAGGTGCATTAGGTTCAACACAAACACAGTATGCGCCGGCTCCAAGCATGGCATCTCAAATCGGTGGATTAGGTCTAGCAGGTCTAGGTCTCTACAATAAATTAAGCTAGGGTAAAATATGAATATTATTCAGGTACAGAATAGATTAAAAGGTGTAACAGACGACGCATTAGTTCAATACATAAACAATCCTACAGGGGATGTCCCTACCTATTTAGCATTAGGAGAGGTTGGTCGCAGAGAAGATATGCGTAAAGAGTATGAAGCAGCTCAAGCTGAACAACCTCAAAAAACTGTAGCTGAAGAAATGGTAGCCAAATTATCAACACCTACAGGGATAGGTGCACTGACTAATAACATGGGGCCTGAAATGCCACCAGAAGAAGTTATGTCTACTTCAGAATCTATCAGTGAGACTGGCATAGCACCGTTACCCACACCAAACATGCCTCAAAACTTTGAAAGAGGGGGTATCGTAGGGTATGCAAATGGAGGAGGTATAGATTTTAGTCAAACAAATATAGATGACTCTATATATAACCCTAATACAAACACTATGATAACTGATGATTCAACCACAGACTCTGTCCTAAACATTGCCGGAGGAAGAAATTATTTCCCTTTTAATGAAGAAGTAGCAAACACATACGGTATGCCTAAAGAACCTGATGTTGCTGACTACAAAGCTTTTATGAATCAAAAGAAAGAAGCCTTTGGTATAGGTAGTCAGTATTATGATGATGAAAGAGCAGCTATACAAGAAGAAAAAGATTTAATAGCTAAAAGAAGAAAAGGTTTAATGCCTGATGCTATGATAAGAGCAGGACTAGGAATTGCAAGTGGGCAAAACCAAAACGCCTTTACAAACGTAGCTCAAGGACTTACTCCAGCTTTTGAACAATATGTTAAAGATGATGATATGATTCTTAAAGAAGAAAAGCTAAACCGTAGAGAAGACAGAGCTATAGATAAGGCAATGAGAGCTGAAGCTTTAGGTGATATGCAAGGCTTTGAAGCTTATAATAAAGAAATTAGAGCAACTCAACTTAAGCTTATTGAAATAGATTTTGATAAGCGAGCTAAAGCTGTTACTGCTGGAGTAGCTGCTGACTCCGCCGAAGCTAAAAAAAGAAAGGATGCTATGGATACAGCTATGGAAAGTATGAAAACTAAATATGGTACATCTGGAGCTCTTCTAACTAAATTTAAAACCAATAAAAAGCAATATGATCGCGAATTCTTTAAGATGTTTCAAACAGCCTATAAAGGCTTAGGTGGTAGTGATCCTAGCGTAAATGAAGAATTTATTAATAGTCTCATAGAAATGGCACCACAACCTAAAGGTGTTTCAGAGTCAACAGATATTAAAAATACGCCTAAAACAGAAATAGTTACAGGAAAAGACGGAAAAAAATATAGAAAATTACCGAATGGTAACTATACTCCAGTATAATGGCTAAAACAGAATTCACAGCCGAAGAAATAGGGCTTGAAACTATACAAGTTAAGCCCCCCTCAGAACAAGTAGAATTCACTGCTGAAGAAATAGGTCTTGAACCTGAACAAACTCCCCCCGTACAACAAGAATTTACTGCTGAAGAAATAGGTCTTGCGCCTGAAGAACCAGAACGTGCAACATTTTTAGGAGGTCTTAAAGGTTCATTAGGTGACCAATATGATATGGCAGATGTAGGTTTAAGTACCATATTACCTGGCGGTAAAGACGCTAATCAAGCAGCTGCAGAACAAATAAAAGAACAACAAACCGAACCTCAAGAAGCAAGATTTAGTTATGCTGCTATTGAAGAGGCGTTTGATAGAGGAGGAATAGAAGGAGTAAAAGAATTAGTTGCTCAACTTCCAGGTGGTGCAGGTACAGCTCTTGGTGCATTAGGCCCTTCTATAGCTGCAGGTATTGCTGGTGGTGTGGTAGGTGGTCCCATAGGTGCTCTTATAGCTATTGCAGCAGTATCCTTTTTACCTAACTTAGGTGGTAATGTTATGGAGCAGGCAACTGCAGATATTGCAGAAGGTCGGCCTTTAGATATAGAAGTTGCAAAAGCAGTTGTAGCAGCAGGAGTTCAAGCAGGAATTGATGTTGTTCCTTTTAAATTTGCAAAACCTTTACAAAAACTAATAGGTATAAAACCAAAAGTAGGACCAGCATTAACTAAAAAAATAGCTGAACAAGGACTTACTAAAGCAATAGGTAAAGACGCTGCAAGTATAATTGCAACAGAGTTACCTGCTGAAATATCTCAAGAAATAATTCAAAAATATCAAGCAGGGGTAGACCCATTTACTCCAGAAGCAATCGCTGAATACAAAGAAGTAGGAGCAATAGTAGTTTTAACAGGTGGATTAGGTGTTGTCACAGGACCTATGAATAGAGCTGGTGCTAGAGCAGAAATTCAACTTGAAGAAGAGGCTAAACTTCAAAAAGAATTAGAACCTGAAGTAGACGATAATAAAGATCCTAGACAACAAGCCATTAACAATATACTTAATGATGAAAAAAATATAATAAAAGCAGAGGAAGAAGAAAAATCTGCTAAAAAAATTGGTAGAACTAAATTAACTGTTATTAATGAGGAGATGTTAAAAGATTTAGGTATAAACCCTAAAACTAATGCAGGTAAAGAATTACTAGGTAAGGATCTAACTGACTTAGATAACATGGAGATGATAGATAATATACTATCAGATGAAAATCTTCAAGTTAAACGTAATCAAAAAGCAGTTGATAACTTTAAAAGAAAAATTAAAAGAGATAGAAAAAAAATATTAAAAGCTCAAGAGGAGGCACAGGATGAGAAACAACCAAACCCTAAAGGACAAAGAACTGGAGCTCGCAATAAAGTACCTAACAAACCCAAATCCAAATCTGTCATTACCACTGGAACTGGAGCATCTGACACAACATCAGTGGACACTAATAAGTCAGATACTGGAGGAACTGCTGATACAACAGGAACAGTCGACGATACATTAAAAACAAAAACACCAAAAATAGAAACACCAAAAATAGAAATAGAAAAGAAAAACCCTTTAGTTAAAGGTAAAAAAGGTAATAAAGCCAAAGTAGCTCGTATAAATAATGGAAAGGTAGAAATTCTAGAAGGAGTTTTAGAAGAAGGTCCTAGTGGACTAGAGTTAATTGGTAAAGGACGACGTAACACAAAAATCACAACTCCTTTAAATGAACAACAAATACTAAACCCTACTAAAAAAGATTTAGAAAAATTAGAAGTTAAAGCTAATCAAGCTATACCAGCTTCTACACCAGAAGTTAAACCTAAAACTAAACCTAAGAAAAAACTACTAGGAGATGCTTTAAACGAAGCCACTGAAGAAGAGCTTAATGCTGAAGGCTATGAGTCGTTTACAGAATTAGATAAAGATGGTAATGAGAAAAAAAGATACCGTAATATAAAAACTAAAAAACCTCTATTTGCAAAAGAACCTACTGACACAGAAAAAAAACTTACTGAAGTAAGAAAACAAAAACAATTAGCTATAGAAAGAGCTGAGAATCAAAGAAACCAAGATGGTAGAGTTTCTCCAGCCTACCGTAAACCTGTCATGCAGTTTCAACAAATGGAGGATGAGCTTCTTAAACAAGACTTAAAAGAGAAAAAAGAACTTGCAGACCAAAGAAGAAAAGATAAACTACCGCCTGAACAACAAGAGCTATTTGCTAAAGATGAAACTATAGCTGACACTGGAGAAACTAAACAATCAGTAATGGGTTCTTTTGTAAAAGAGTTTGGAAGAAACGTAAATCTGGCAGTAAAGCGAGGACTTCTTAATATAGTAGATACAGCTGCTGATTTACCTAATATTATTCCTAATGTAGATATTCTTCCTGCTAATGTTAAAGCTATTTACTTTGATGGTAAAGCTTATTTTATAGCTGACAGAATTACTAAAGAAGATGCACCTCGTATGCTATTGCATGAAATAGGAGCCCATTATGGGCTAGTAGGTATGTTAGGTAAGGCTAACTATGATCGTATAGTTAAGTCTTTAAGAAGTAAAAAAACATCTGATACAGAAATTGAAGCCGCATTTATATATGTTAGAGACTCTTACCCTGAACTTGCTGAATCATCTGATGACTTTATACAAGAGGTCATTGCAAACATAGCAGAGGATGCTCCTAACAATACAGTCTACCGTAGAATTGTAGGGTATATAAAGAACTTCTTATCTAAACTAGGTATGGGTTGGAATGTAGATAACATTACTGCAGCTCAAATCCAAGACATGGTTCAGCATTCAGTAAGAGTATCTTTAGCTCAACCTGATGTAACACCCTCTACAAGAACCGCTTTAGCAAGTAAAGACTTAGAGACCGCAGGAAATGTATTCTACAGTCCTTTAGAAAAAGCTATTAATAAACAAAAAATAGAATCTATGTCTGTTCAAGAATGGAAAGATTATCTATCTAAAAGAGCTAGAAAAGAAGGCTTTGTTAATCAGTTAGATGCTTCAGGTATTCTTGATTGGATGAATATGTTACAAAGAAGAAAAGATTATATTGATGGAAATTTACCTAACACTCCTATAGACATTGACGGCTTTGACCTAGACGACAGAGGTCGATTAAGTAAAGACGATATTCTAGCTTGGTTAGGTCAATATGATGTATTAGTAGTGGATGTAATACCTGAAGGTGCAATGTCTGAATCTGAAATAGAGAATATAAGAGAGGAAGAAACTGCTAGATTAACTGAGGAAATAATGAGTAGCGGTCGATATGAGGATATGTATGCACAAATAGAAGAGCAGGCGGGTTTTATTGATGAGACTATACCAGGTGTATATAGAGTGTTTGGTTCAGAACATAGATACGATATAATGAGTAAAGGTCGAGCGACAGACCCAGAATTCAACGCAAACGAAGAACCTTATGTAATATTTATAGATGAAAGTTTAATTGATTCTGAAAATTATAATCTCACTCCTATTGATGTGATAGCTTCAGAAACTAATGAAGGAGTTATTATTGATAATAAACCCGCATTAGCATACCTTAAAATAGCTCAAAATAAAGGGTTTGATATAAGAATTGTTAAACAACAAGATAATTATACTGCAGAAGATAGTGCTCGTGATTACCTTTATGAAACTCATAATCCAGAGGTAGAGGATATAGGCGGTCAATTACAAGATGAAGTAGATAATGAAGTAGCTCAGAGAGTAGATCAGATTATAGATCAAGCTACATACGAAAGAGAAGAAGGCACATATAGAGATATGCAAAGAACTAGAGATGATGGAGGAGTACCTGAAGAATACTTTGAAATTGTATTATCTCTAGATAATAAAGGAGGAACTCAATCTAATATCTATACATCTCCTCATTTTGAAGCTATACAAAATGCAATACTTTCTATACGTGCAGACATAAGGTATGACCAAGATGGTAATAAAGTACTATTTGTAGAAGAGGTACAGTCAGATTGGGCAGAAAGTCTTAGAAAAAACAAGGCCTCCTCTAATAGAAAAACTAAGTACGGGGACTTGGCTTATGTAGAAGATACTCAACTATGGACTAAATTAGCTATAAAAAGAATTATTAGATTAGCTGCAGAAAATGAAGTAGATAAAGTAGCTTTCCTAAATTCCATGCAGGCAGTTAATGTTCACTATAGAACAGACAAAGCTGCCGAAGAATACTACGATAAGATACTACCATCAGTGCTACGTAAAACTTTAAACAGTCTTGAAAACACTTCTAGACAAAAGAATGAAATAATAAGGTTTAAACCTATCTATAAAGTAGACGATACAACTCTTGACTTGCTTAGAGAGATATATGAGTTACACGTTAGAGGTAGCTCTCTCAGAGAGTTTGATAACATAGACTATACACCTGCAGACGCTGAATCTTTTAGAAAGTTTCAAAAAACAAATGAGCTTGTAAGTAAGTTAAATAAAATGTATGACTCTCTTGACTCATTTAGAGACATCTATGACTTTGCAAATAGAGTAATTAAGATAACTCAAGACTATAATACTGACACTGACCTACTACGTCCTGAAACTAGAAAAGCTACTCTTGAAAGACTAGCTTCAGAGTTTTACCCGATGGATGCAATAGTAAAACAACGAGAATCATTGACTAAAGAAATTGATAAACTTGATGCTCAATTACAGGAAAGAACTAATGAAAGACTACCTCTAAGAGAGTTAGCTAACAAGCATAATGAGTTAGTTGACAAGCGATCAAGTCTACCTTCTGTCGATTACAATCGTTACAATATGCTAAATCTAATAATAGGTAAGGGCATATTAACTATACCTGACATGACTAATGAGCAGATAGGGTTTACTATGACCCCTAAATTACGGAAAGTAGCTCAAGCAGGCATGCCTTTATTTGCAAAACAAGGTAGTAAAACTAGAAAACAATTAAAGCAAGAAATAGAAGATGCTAAAACTAACAAAGAAAAACTAAATGACANACGTAAGAAAGCAGGACANAAAACTGATGACCCTGCAGACCCATTCTATAATAGTAATGAATGGAAAAAACCNATGTCAAAAATTCGTGGTTTTCAAAATGCTGTATTTGGGTATGACATAGGTCTTTATAATAAACTACGAGATGAGATAACAAGAATAAGTAAAACTAAGTCTGTTAAAGAAGCACAGAAATTTATAGAAGATACTTTAGCAAGAATAAGTATAGCTCAAGCAGTTCATGCAGAAACATTAGCTGGGGCATTTAAAGAGCTAGGAAATATAATTTTTGACCCAGCCATTGAAAAATTTGAAGTAATAAAAGACACATATAACCTACGTAGTATAGAAAATATGGTTCGTAAGTTTGCTAAAAAGAATTTTAAAAAAGGTTTAATACTTACTAAAGAGGATATAGCAGACGCTGAAAAATTTATTTCTCAAGCTATTACAGCTCTTCAATTTAAACGTATTATAGAAAATAATAAAGTTCTTGAAGCACAAGGTAGGCTTTTAGTAAGACAAGGCAAAAAAGCAGAAGCCGAAAAAGTAATGGAAGGTTATGTTTATGTAGATCAAACAGAAGCTCAACTAGATAAAATGATTGAACGTTTTGATGACTACCCAGAAATAAAAGAAATTCAACAGTCGTGGATAGGAGTAAAAAATAATGTACTTCAATTCTTATTAGATACTGAAGTAATAGATCAAGAACAATTTGATGAATATACTTTGGTAGGGGGAGTAACTAAAGGCTCTTTAGATAAACTTCGAGAAGATGTCTTTGTACCTCTTTACAGAGAAGGACAACCAAATATACCTAGGTCTGTTAGAAAAGGAACTAGTAGTGGAAGGGGTATATTTGTTCCTCGAAAAGGCTCTATTGAACCAGTAGATAATGTATTTTTAAATATGGATATTTTTGTTCAAGCAGGTATTACTAAAGGTATAGCAAATAAAACAGCACTTCAAAAAATAAGAACGGCCTTAGAAGTTCAAGCAGAGGAAGATTTAATTGTACGTCCTACAGCAGAAAGAACAGAAGGGTTTGAAGACAATGCAGTAGAAGTGAGTGAGATTGGTCCTGATGGCAAACAAAGAAAACAACTGTATGAATACTCTAATATAATGTATGCAAAAGCTACTAACGGGGCTGCAAAAGCTATGGAGTTAGGTCAAGGATTTCTTGAAGTGCTTGGACGAAATACGTCTACTGTTTTAAGAGATTCTGTTGTTTTAAACCCTATATTTGGACTAGCTCAAACATTTGCCCAAGATATGAACAGTGCTATATTTGCTTCAAATTTAAGATATGGTGCAATAATGATTCCTCTAAGGGTATTATTAGAATTTCCTGCGACTATATTAGGTATAAGTAGTGCTCATAAAACACTAAAAAGATATGGAGCCGCTGGGGGTTATGCATTTAAACAAAACGATAACAATATTGATGCAGATATAAATGCTCCTGGATTTTATAATGCTCTAATAAGATTCTTTAGTCGTATTCCAGGAACTAATATACCTACGGGTATAACTCAAGAAGGGGCACTTAGATTAGGTGACACAAGATTATCTATAGGAGGTCTTTTAAATAGAATTGCTATGGCTTCTGATAACTCTGTAAGACAAGCAGTATATAAACAAGCGTTAATGGAAAACAAGAGTCATCACAGAGCCCTTGAAACAGCTTTTGAAATAATTAACTTTAGAAAAACAGGCGATCATGGATTAATAACTTTTGGACGGCAATATATTCCATTCTTTGGAGCAACATTACAAGCACTATCAGTACAAGGTAAAGTAATACAAGGACTTGTTAAACCAAACTCAGGAGTAACTGCTTCAACCCTAGCAGAAGCACGAATAAACTATTTAGTTGCTTGGTCTTCTTTAGCGGGTATGTCTTTGATGCTTAGAATTTTGCAAGATGACGAGGAAGATAAAATAATAGAACAATTCTCTGACCAACCTGTGTCTGAAGAACTTAAAAGATATCTTAGAGAAATGAGGAGAAACTTTAATC
>JGI24003J15210_10001152_pt1 | contig 11565 bp, 6 predicted proteins | sample LinPmetageLP28_FD_15210 | JGI IMG/M metagenome (IMG submission 15210)
ACCTAGGTTTCAAGAAGGTGGAGATACTACTGAAGAAACTACTCCTGTATACAACCAGTATCCGGGAACTTCCGGACAGAATTTACCTACTACGGTAGGGGGTGCAGGAACAGCTGGTATACAGGAAACAGGAGAAGTTACAGGTTTTCCTAGCACTGCTGTAACAGCAAAAACTGAAGAAAAAATAGATGGTGATAACGCTCCTAGAACAAGACCTATTAGTGGAGTTCTTCCAAATCAAAAATTAGGGTTGACTGAAGGTGAGCTTGTAGCTCCTACAACTACATCTGTTAATACAGATGAATTAGTTAATTTTGGACAGGGCAATATGACACAGCTAGCAGCGGCTCCAACAGTTACTGCTACAGGTGCAACTGCAACAGATGTTTCTAGCCCTACTATAACTGCTGCTAATACATATTCTGCTTACACACAAGAAAACACACCACAAGCTGCAGCTGCACAAGGTTCTGTATCTCCTTCTTCACTTATAGGAGACCCTACAGAGTTTGCAAAAACAGCTGCTTTGAAAGGAGAGATTAGTTCTGATTCAATAGTTTCTAAAGTAACAGGAGAAATTTCTAATTTAGGAACTGTAAAAGGGCAAATTGAATCTTTGTACGCTGCTATGGATAGTGGTGAAGCTCTGCCAGCATGGGCTGCTCCTGCTGTACGTAAAGTAAATGCAATTATGCAACAAAGGGGTTTAGGTTCTTCGTCAATGGCTGCGGCTGCAATTACACAATCTATTTATGAATCTGCTTTACCCATTGCTGCACAGGATGCTAAAACATATGCTTCTTTAGATTTACAAAATTTAAACAACGAACAACAATCTACTTTACAAAATGCTATGACCTACGCTGCAATGGACAAAGCAAATATGAGTGCTAGATTACAAGCTGCCATAGATAATTCAAAATCATTTTTAACTGTAGATTTAAAAAACTTAGATAATACACAGCGTGTAAATGAAATAAACCAACAGACTAATGTACAAAAAATGTTATCTGATGTATCTCAAGAAAATGCTTCTAGACAATTTAATGCTAAGACACAAAATGAAGTAGATGAGTTCTTTGCTGAATTAGGAACTCAAATAGGTAATGCAAATGCTAACAGACAAGCCTCTTTAGAACAAGTAAATACAGACCAAACAAATGCTATGCAAAGATTTACAGCTCAAATGCAGGATAGTAGAGATAAATTTAATTCTAATATGTCACAGGCTATTACACAATCTAACGCACAGTGGAGAAGAGAAGTAAATACCAGAGACACTGCTGTACAAAATGATGCTAATAAAGTTAACGCTCAAAATCTACTAGGTTTAACTGCACAGGCACAGGCTAATCTATGGCAAAGGTATAGAGACGAAGCGACTTGGGTTATGTCTTCTACAGAAAGTGCACTACAAAGAGCACATCAATCTGCGATGATTGCACAAGAAGCAGAAGCTAATTCTGATTTTTATGATAAACAGTTTAAGGATTCAATGGCTGTATCTGCAGGAACAGCTCTTTATAATCTATTGAGTGACTATCGTCTTAAAGAAAACATCATCTGGGTTGGTGTATCCCCATCCGGATTGAATATGTACGAATGGAATTATATTTGGGACAGCAACCATCGTTATAGAGGCGTGATGGCTCAAGAATTGTTAATTAAAAAACCAATGGCTGTTCTTAGAAATAAGTTAACAGGTTATTTAAGTGTTTTATATAATTTAATTGATGTAAAAATGGAGAGAGTATTATGACTTTACGAAAGAGTTTAGCAAGTGTACTTAGAGAAAATGGTATAGACTTTGGTACTGATTCAAAGAAATTAAGGGAATATAGTGCCGGTAATTTTGAAGGGATGATGCAAGATGAAGATCCTGAAATGGACATGGTTGCAGATGAAACATTAATGAAAGATGTAGAACAGCAAGGTTTTATGAGTGANCANCTTCCTAAATTTTATGGAGGAGGAGCTCCTAGAAAAGATTATAATAGTAGGTATAATAGAAACAATCCGGGCAAACCTTATTTATTAACTAGTAAACAAAAGGCTTTAAGAAGTTCTAGCGGTAGTACTTTTTTAAGAGAGGCAAGAACTCCTGTAACTAATTATCAAAGAACTCTAGACAGATATAATAGTAGCACTGCCGGTAGAAACATGAAAAAATATTATGATAAATTAAAATCAAAAGCAAGGGGAGCTACCCGTAGTTTAGTAGATAAAATTAAAAGTAATATGCCAAAAGGCCCCCTTGGTTTTGGTACAGGGACTGGAGGAGGGCCTACTTCAAAAGAACAAAATATTGCATTTAGTCCTATGAAATTTAAACAATTTGAGGCTAGTAAAAAAGAATCTGCCCGTGCAAATTTCAGGGCTAATAAAGCAGATCCTATGAAAGGTAAATACGTAACTGCAGGACTAGCTCAAGCTCTTAACCCTGCGGCCAATTCAAAAGCAGCGGCTTTAGTAGCCAACTTTAATCTTACAGCTTTGAACAGCCCTACATTTTCTGGGACAGGAATTTCTGTAGCAAAGAGAGCGGCTACTCCACTGACCACTCCCGGTACTACTAAAGTAGACATAGCTGCTTTGAGACCAGCACAATAATAATAATATAAGGTATTAAACATGAGATACGAACCAAAAAATGAACAGGAAATTTTTAACCCTGAGGCGTATGATAAGAAAGGATCGGTAAAATCTGTAGATCCTTTTTCTACACCCATACCGGGGCAGTCTCTTACTATGAGACCCGGATCACAGGCGTTTGAAAAACCGTGGGTGTACACAGATCCAGATGAGTGTTTAATATTTATAATAGATAAATTAGAACAGGATAGAAAAGCAAAAGAAGAACATCTTGCATTATTAGCATCCGGTGTTCCTATTGAGTATTTAGTAAACACAGCATCTTTTATAGGTTTTACAGAAGGGTTGTGGTCTCCAGATATTGCTGAGTTGATAAAACCCGGACTGGCTATGTACTTCTTGCTTACAGCAATGGAAGAAGATATACCCTTCGTACTATTTAATTCAGAAGGTAAAGAAGAAGGCAAACTTAATCAAAATGAAATTGTAGAGAGTATGAAAACATTACATCCAGAAGCGTATGAAGTTATTACAAAAAGATTAGAAGTTGCTGATCAACCTGAACCTGAACCAGAAGGGTTTTTAGACATGCCTGTTGAGCAGGCTCCAGAAGGTATGGAGGGCATGGAAGGTATGGAGAGTTTAGTAGCCCCAGAAGAATTAGAAAATTTAGGAGCAATGGAAGATGTTCCATCAATTGAACCAAGTGTACAGGAGGGTATGATATAATGTCAATATTAGGAGGTTTTGGAGTAGGTTTAGCTAAAGGTATATTTGATGGTGTTAATGAAGATGCTGCTGCAGAGAGACAATTTAAATACGATAGTAAAATTGCTAGAGAAGCAGAGGCAGAAAAAAACAAGGCTNTAGAGATTGAGTTTTTTAATGATGGCATGGGCAANTCTTACACGTACAAGTTAGACAATACTGGAGGTAGTGAAGATAAGGATGGGTATCACAATAGAAGTTTAGATAATCTAACAAAAGAAAGTATGAAAATAAGACCTGAATTAGGCAATAAGAGCGTGGTACAATTTTTAAAGAGTAACGAAGATTTTGATGGGATGCAAGGGCTAGCCGAAATAGCAAAACCTCATATGATTCATATAGTAAGACCGCAAAAAAGAGATGGTAGTAATGTTACTTTTTCAAATCCGTTAACAGTACTGAGCAACAAAGGCCCATTCTGGTCTGATATAGTTAGACCTAGTGCAGAAGCAAACTCTGGTGGTGTTTTAGTTAGAGATTATAGAAAAACATGGAATTGGTTAAAGGACGGAGAAACTGTTTTTGGGACAGTGGTTAAGGAAAATGAAAACGGGAAATTAACAAGAGAAGCTGTTCACATGTCTACTTTTAATAGGAATATATATAAAAGAGATAATAATAATAATCTAACAGAACAAAAAATGACTACTCAAGATGTCGTTAAGTTTTTAGATAGAAAAGCTACACAGAAAGGTTATAAAGGATTCAGTCAAGAACAGTTAAGAGAACAAATATTGAGCCTGTACGTAAGGGTTCAAGACGAGAGTCAAGACGAGGATCTTGGTGCAAATTTCTCTATTATGGATCAGATACAGACTGAAATGTCTTTTCAAAACCTTCTCCCAAACGGATATTCAGATGCTTTAAATCCTGATAACCTAGCAGGAGTAGACAAAATTATAAAAGGTTTACCAGATGAGGTTAAAAAGAATCCTAGATTAATGGTGACTATGTTAGCAGGAGCTTTTTCTAATAGAAACACTTTACAAGATTCTGATGGGGGAGGGCCCTCTACAGTTTTTGATAATTTTGCAAAAAGAATAGGTTTTGAAAAAGGAGAAACTTTACGATTAGAACTTGATAATTTAAAAAAACCTCTTAGAAGAATAGCTTCTATTAAAACAATGTTTTCACCCGGAGGCACTTTAGAAGGACAAGAAATAGCATTAGCTGCTTCTGGAATTAAATTTATAGACGGTGTAGTAGAGCAGGTTGGACTAATAGGTAAAAGTCTTGGAATAGATCCTGATAAAAGAGGAGGTATTTTAAATAAAATTACAAGTCTTGGACAGAGTGGAAATAAAAAGATTGCAGAAGAAGGTAAAAAATTAAACGCCCAAGAAAATGTACTCTATGAAAGTTTACAAGATGCTCAAAAGGCTATGACTAATGTTGATTCCAAAAGTCCTCAATATAAAAAATTAAAAAAGGCACAGGCTATAGCAGTAGTTCAGTATCAAAGTTTCTTATTAGCATTTGAAATGGCCGCTGCTGTACAGGGTGGCGGAGACAGTAGAACCATATCTAATAAAGACGTTGAACTTATGCAAAGAGCATTAAGTTTAAGTGCATTTACTAGCACTGCAGCTTTCACAGCTATATTAACTGAAATAGAAGGTGATTTAAAAAATGTACAGGCAGTTCAAATGTATGCAAAACTGGCTCTTGATAGCGGTCAACTAGATCAACTGAAGGCTTACGCAGTATTAGAATCAACAAATTATAAAATTAGTAATTTATCTAATGGTGCTTTTCCAACTCTTGCTGAAAAATATATGCAGAAAGCAGAGTCATATCATGGCGGAAAAGAACAGGCGGAAAAGTATATAACAAAAAACGAGTTAGACTACCGTAGTACTGGTATTGTATCTGGAAAAACTATAGATCCGAAAAAGAGAAATCAAATTTTAAATACTAAAGTAACTATAGGAGATATAAATAAACCTTTTAAAGATCATTTTGAAGGAATTGAGAATATGGATGATGCCGCAAGATTATTGGTTAGTATGACAGGTGTACCAGAAGATGCAGAAGACGCTCAGCAGAAAATAAAAGATTGGTATCAAGATTTTGCTGTAGACCAACTTGGCTTAGGTTCTATAGATGACTTGGCAGATTTTTTTGAAGGTGCGGTTAGAGAAGTATTTGAAAAAGAAATATTAAAGATGATAAACAATTAGTAATAAGGAACAGTTATGGGAATGGTATCAGAGAATATTGAAAAAGTAATAGGGACAGCAGAGGATATTGGAAAAGGAATAGTAGACAAGGTAAAAAAGGTTGTTCCAAGAGCTTCAGAACCTATAGATGTAACAAAAAAACCTGAAAGTTTTTTAGAAGAAGTTCAAATAGATAAAAGTAAAAGAAAAGTAGAACTTGTAACAGACCAAGAAGAAACTGTAAGAGAGCAAGAAGACTTAGATAAAAGTTTTACAGATTACATTACATTAAACACAGCTGATCCTGAGTATAAATCTACAATACAAAACGTAGGTGATTTCTTAACTAAAGAACGTACAAAAAAAGAAATAAAAGAAGATAAAACAGCTCCTATAAAAAACTTTCCATTTGACAGACCTCAAACAAGTCTTTTAGAAAAGATATCTAAATATGGACAAAAAAGTATGATGTTAGAAGCAGGATTATCAGAATTAGAAATTTCTGATAAGGTTAAAGGGCCTGCTTTTAAGCAAAAAACTCCTTATGAAAAAGTAATGGAAAGAGTAAGGCGTAGTAAAGCTAAAAATGAAAAACAACATAATCCTGTAGACAATTTACAAGAGATAGATGACGTTTGGTACTACACAGATTTTTCTGGAAATGTAAATAAATATGAAGCGGGGTCAAAAGAAAAAGCAGAAAAAATAGCAGTTGCTATAGATGATAAATTAAGAAGAATAGGTGCGGCTTTTTATAGGGACGCAAGCGAGTATTCAGAATCATTTAACAGTCAAGTATTTAGAGCCCAAGGAGATGTAGGGTTAATAGCCAAAGCTGTTAAAAGACAGGCACCAAGAGAGTACTATAGAAATTTTAGAAATATAACTGATATTATGAAAAAAAATCCAAGTGGGTTTGTGGCTAATAGCCTAGCCCCTTCACAATGGGCTTGGTTAGAAACTCTAGTAGAGTCTCCCATTACCATGTTAGCTCCTGCACTTATTGGAACAGTAGGGCCCTCTGTGGCGGATACCGTTGATATGGTATTTGGAGAAGCAAATCCTGTGTTAAAACTGTATGCAGATGTAGGTAATATGTCATTAGAAAATGAAATGCTTCGTTTTAGTTACAGTCCTAATTTAAGAATGTATGATAAAAATGTTAGTTGGACAAATTTTGATAAGTCTTTTTCATTTGGGACTAATCCTAATGAAAAAAGTATAACACCTGAAGGGTTATTATCAAACAAAGAAACAATGAAAAACAGACCTGCACCAGCTCTACATAGAATAGTTCCTAGGTTTATAAGTGACTATACTCTTACTTTAGGAATTTTATTTCCTTTTAAAAAAGGTGCAAAGGCATACACTCAAGGTTTAAGAGATCAAGCGATAGACAAAATGGGCTACAAATTATCAAAAGATGGTAAATCATACGTATTAAAAACCACTCCTAAAGGAAGGTTATCAGATAAACCTGCAAGACTAGATAGAACTCAAGTATTTTTAGAAATGCAACAATTGCATAAAGAGGACATAGCACGTTCTGCAGAAGGTTTGGCTGCATTAATTCCGGGGTTTATAAAAAGAATAACAAAAGAACAAAAGATGATGTACGGAACTGATCCTGTAGGTTATTTAAAAAGTGTAAGATCTCAAGTTGCTGGTGAGAATGTTTTTATAGGATTATTTAACATGATGACAGGTGATGGAGGAAGTCTTTTTAATAAAGAAAATTGGACTGCAAGCGGTACTAACATGATGTTTGAATTTATAAGTGCAGGAGTAGGAAATGTTGCAGGTGCTGCATATACTAAATTTAATGTTGCAGGCAGAGTTATAGACGGTATTAAATATCCTTTTTTTAAAGTTGCTGATTTTACACATGATGTAACTGGGCAGAGTGAATTTTTTAAATTCATCCCTAAACTTTTAGCACCCAGCGGGTTCAATGCTAAAAGAGACCTAAGCCCACAACAGTATGTAGAATACAAAAAACTAGACCCTAAAGCCTTGGGTTACTTTAAAAAAATGGCTAGGGACATTGCGGTAATAAGAAAAGATAACCCTGCTTTAGCTATAGAAATGAATAAAAGTTATGAATATTATCTACAATTAAGAAAAGATTTAGTAGATGCTAATGCAAGAGTCCCTAAAGAAAATAGATTTAATGAAAACGATTTAAACGCTACGTTGGGCAGTATATTTCAATTGAGAGGTTTAAATATAATGAGAGCTCAATTGATATCAGAAATGGATAAATCAGCAATGAGTAAATTGGACACAAATTCGTTTGTAAAAAATGCAGATATAGCAGGTAGACAAAGCGAAGCATTACAGAACATATTAAAAAATCAATTAGAAAATTTAGATGTTATGACTGCGGATCAATCTAACCAAGCTATTAATATACTAAAAGAAATGGTGCAAAAAACTTATGACACTGAAATAGTTCAGGCACAGCAAACTAACGCTTTACTTGCCAAAGCTGTAAGAATAAAATTATCTCAAGAATTGTTTGGTTTAGATTTAGATGAAGAAAGTGCTACATTTATTAATGAAATAGTAAATGAACATTCACTATTAAAAGATGATGATATTAAGGAGGTAGTACAATTAAATAAAAATACAAAAGTTTTAAGAGATACTATAGCTAAAAATTATATAGCAGGAGTACAAAATCAAAGAAAAAAATTAACCCCTGTAATAGCCCCTAAGAAAAATATAGTTTCATATAACGTAAAAGCATATGATGATAATGGACGTTTAGTAGAAGAAGATGGCATTATGACTATTGTTAATAAAAATATAGAGGCAGCTAATACGGTTATTAATCAAAGTTCACAAAACGGCTTAGATATTGTAAACAATATATACAGACATTTTAAACTACACTACGGAGGTTTATACGACAAGATTACAAAAGACCTCTCTCAAGTAGATAAAAATATAAGTATGACGGATTTACTTGTTGAAGTTAACGACACAGGTAAAATAACTAGAGCTATTGGAAAGAAACAAGATCCTGTAAACGCTGAATTACAAAAAATAACAGATGATATTGTAAATNTACAATTAGAAGCGGCTTACGAAACAGCATGGAACAGTGCCGCTAAAGCAGCTGAAGAAGCAGGACAAGAGTTTACACAAAAACTTGGTAGTTTTAAAAAAGAAATAAAAGAGGAAATAATAAACGAATTAAATTTATCAGGCGAGAACATAGGTAGGTTAAATAAAATTGATGAGTTACAAAATTTAAAAGATAACTACGATTTAGATTTTAACATAACCGGTAGTTATAGACAGCTAGCCTCTCTTAAAAAAACTGTAAACAGTGCAATACAACAAGCATCAGAAAAAAATAACGTAGACCGAGTGAAAGAATTAGAAAAAATAAAGAAAACTGTAACCCAAAAACAAAACGACTACGCTAAATACTTAGAAAAAAATGTAGAAAACGGTAGAGAAATAGCTAAAAATATAAGAACAGTAGATCAATTTTATAGAGCAAACGTAGGGGCTAAAGGACGTAAATCAAAGATACTACAGTTTTTAGAAAAACAAGGAGAGTCTGTTGGGGATGTTGTAGCACGAAAAGACTTAGCCAGTTTTCGTGATACAGATTTAGTAACAGGCTTGAAAGTTAAAACTCCTAAAGATGCAATTAAGTTTACAGCTGCTGAAAAACAAGAAGAATTATTTGATTGGATATTTGATAACATAAAACCTGAAAATATGGAAGAAGAACTAAGCACTATTTTTGGTGTGGGAACAGTTAAGGCAACACCAAGCGGGGGAGAAAAAGTTATATTTGAACAGGTTGTAGAATCTTCTCCCGGACACCCTGCTTATAAAGCATTTTTAGAAAATTACGAAATGTGGGCGGCTGCTAAAGTTGCTAAGATGTTAGACGAAGCTGTTGCTCAAGGAGGAACAAAAATAGGTAAAACTATAATGAGTGCAGATCCAAGAGACGTTAGTAAATGGAAAGAAATAAACAAAGCAATAAATCAAGGAGATGAAATAGGACAGGCATTGTTTTCTGAAGATAATAAGAAATTATTAAAAAGAATGAAGGCATTTGAAAACAATACTGGTGGTCAAATGAAAATAGGGAGAGACCCTCACTTTGAACAGCTACAACAATGGATGTTAAACAATGATAAATTAGCAGAAGGATTTGGTCAAGTTTTAAAAATGCACGATAAAGTGTTAGAAAATAGATTAGTAAACATAGAAAAAAGAAAAGTATTACAAATGAGAGTGATTCGAGGCTTGGAAATTGAAGCAGATACGTTTAAGAATTTAAATGACCCTCAACAATTTTTTATGTTTGCTATGCAGAATAAACAAGGAATGAAAAAAGCTAGAGATGCGGCTGTAAAAGCAGGCATTGATCCTACTGATTATGATAAGATGGTTAAATCATTGTTAATCAAAGCGTTAATACAAAGAAGAACAATAGGCACAGTTAAAGGTAAAATGAAATATGAAACTGTATCAGACAATGTTGCGGCAAATGATCTAGCCAGAAAAAACGGAATGAATCGTAATAAAATAAAAACAATAGACGTAAAAGTAAAAGGATCAGATGAAAAACAAAAGATGTTAATGGGAACCCATAAAGAATTAGACGGTATAGGCATGGTAGAAGACATAGAAGAGTATGGAGAATCCTTAGCTGAATATTTTGGAGAGAACAGTGCTGTACTTGAACATTTTAAATTGATAGTTGACTTAGCTTCTTTTGTAGATCAAGAAGCAGCGATGAAAACTATTAAAGGAGGTAAGTTTGCTAGGGGGGTTACTTTAAGTATTCCAATGATGCAGTCTAGGCTATGGGCTATAATGTCTAAAAGAGCATCTTACCACTATGCTTTGAGTGAAGGTTTATTAGCTTTTGCTAATGGTAGAAACCTAGATACAGCTTATGCATTTTTAAACGCTGATGCCGAAGTGTCTGGTGCCATGGCTAAAATGTTAGCTACAGGAGAAACTAAATTTTCTGCAAAGTTAGATTCTAAATTAGCAATAGCATTTTACGCTGATACTGTAGTGGGTTTACAAGAATTAAATGAAGGGTATAAAGCGTACCTTAAAACACAAGACCCTTATAGAAAATTATTAAATGTATTATTTGAATTATCTCCCGACAAAAGCCCTGAAGGATTATTTCCCTCTGCAAAAGAATCTAACAATAAAATATTTGGAAGAAATACGTGGAGTTTAAAAGATGATGTTCAACTGCAGGACAATAATTTATTAGCTAACAGAAGAGCGTATTTTCAAGATATAGCTAAAAGGTTTGTTGAAAAATTAAAACAAGGGCCCGGGACTAATAAAGATATAACAATAGAAGATATATTTAATGAAGCGTTTGCAGAATACCAAGCACAATCAACCACATTCACACCATAAAAAACAGGGAGAATAAAAATGGCTAAACTAAATGAACTTAATAACAGCAAAGGTCAGAGTATGATGGGTAGATCAGACATGAGTGCTCAGATGCCTACACCTACAAAGGATGCTATGGACATGAAACCTATGGCTCAAAGCCCTAGAGAAATGAAAATACGATCATCAGAAGACCAGAACCTATACGGTGGTGGTTACGTGAAGAAGTACGCTATGGGTGGTGGAGTACGTAAAGTTAGATATTAATGAATAGTTTTATTAATATCTCTTTGTAATTCTGCTGCAGCCATAACTAACATTTTAATCATAGCTACAATCATTGCTGTATTTGGGTAGTCTGGATTCCAGTTATCCATAGCTTCTTGAAACTCTTCAGGATCTATATTATCTTCTTCGATAACTATCCTGCCTTCTGTGTTTAAAAGTACAGAAAACCTAAACAGCAATGCTTCTTTCTTTTTACTCATTAGATATCTACCAACTCACACACACCAGCTGTACAGGCTAGCTCTTGTGATCCTTTCGTGTTATCTTCCTTCTCAAAATCCTGTAACTTACTCCAGTCTATACTCTTAGGCATCTCACTTTGTAACTTCTTATACTCAGCCTCCTCAATATCTTGATAGGG
>JGI24003J15210_10001153_pt1 | contig 11563 bp, 7 predicted proteins | sample LinPmetageLP28_FD_15210 | JGI IMG/M metagenome (IMG submission 15210)
AATGTATTACGAGAGTATGCAATAATTAATAATATTGATTTGTCCGGAATAGGATATTTATCGCGATCAGATTTTGAAACAATATTAAATACAGGTGGTACTTTACAGACTGGATTCTTACGTGGTGGGTTGTATGGCGTTGATGGATTAATTAACACAATAATTTCTAACGGCGGTATGACAGTATTTCAAGATGATAATGTGTTGGATGGTGATATAAAAGAACAAACGGATGCGATAAAAGCATTTTATGAGCTTATATTTAATTATGTTTATGGAAGAGTCCCGATACCAGGAGATCCTTTATTTCCACAATTCAATAAAATCATAACTGATTACAGTAATGCTATTGCCGGCGAAGCTAAATCGCCAGGGTGGACTGACTTTTCTCATATTGCAGAAGTAGATAGACTTGAACCTCAGGAATATGAAGATTATTTAAATAAGTATAATAATGGCGGAGATCCATTTGAAGTAGATTATTTGAAACCTTATGAGCCGCCTGGCTCTATAGCATATTATCCTAAAGAAAATGTAAGTATATTACGAGCACAAGCAGCTGCACAAGCGGCAGTAGATAGTATTAAAAAAGATATAATGGAGCTACTGCCAAGATTATCATCAAGAGCAGCAGAACTTGATCAGCGATTTAGTGCAGCACCTGCAAATTATTTGAATTATGCTAATACTTCATTAGGCCCCGGGGGCGATATATATAAAATAATGTTTTCTAACGATAAATTTAAATTTTTAAAACAAAAAGGTAGAAGAAGAAAAGGAAAGTTTAAGCAAAAACAAAGTGAAGGCAGTTTTATGAGATTAGCAGAAAAGGCAGATAGATTATTTTTAAAGATGTCAAAAAATGCTGAAGATGATATGTTTTATATACCAAGTCGAAGAGATTTTACTAGACTAATCAAACAAGATGATGAAATATTATTAAAATTGACAGAATATTTAAATACCGGTAGGAAAAAATTATTTACTGCACCTGATATGGAAAATGCGGTACCGGGAGGAAGTGCAGCAGTTCAAGCAGCGGTTGCTGGTACAGGAGCTGCAGTAGTGGGAGTAGGAATTACCACAGGATTAGCTGTAGGTGCTGGTATAGGCGGAGGTTTAGCTGGAGCAGCAGGAGTTGGGATTGCTNCAGCGGNATTACCTTTAGCTGCGGGAGTTGCGGTTGCGGCCGGAGTTGCTGCAGGAGTTAAATCACTTGTTTTAGATGTTGATTTAACGCCTCGAGGACAACCATTTCGTCATGGAATGCCTAGAGGGCAGGCAGGCAATAGACAAAGAAAATTATTAAAAAAGATTTCATATATTAAAGTAATAATAGGTACATATATTTATCTAGAATTTGTACGTAAAGAAGTGAGTGGGTTATCAGATGCAAATGGCCAGTCAGTAGATCTATTTGATAAATGTATAGCAATTGATGATTCATTTTTTGCTACTAGACAGTTAGTAGATCAATCATTACAAGATATAGCAGATATAGATAATCGTGTTATAAATTCCAATACGGTTGGACAGTTTCGACAAATATTAACAGATTTAGAAAATATAGAACAAGAGTTTGATGATATAGATCTAGAATTATTTGAACAAGGCGAAAGTTTAAGAGTACAAATAGATGATATTGTAAAATATATGATTAAACAACAATATGATTGTGTTGAATATGCAAGAGGTAAACTAAATCGTGCAAATGATAGATTTTTCTTTACATGGCCAAATGACGTAAGAGAAGTAATTGAAAGTTATTTTCCAGGAAAAAATTTCAAATCTAATCAACCTGGACAATATGAGGATTAATAATGGCAATATCTAGATATTCAAATAGCGAATCGTTGATAGAATCTAAAGGAAGAAATTCCGGAATTGTTTGGAATGAAAAAATTCTTAAATTTCTAAATTTAAAAGAAGTTTCTATTTCTCCGGAAGAAACCCCGAATGTAGAAATGCATATTTATTCTCCAACAGGTAATAAATTACTTACTAGTGTTAATGTTAAAAATTTTATACAACGAGGCGATGAAATTTTTATAGATTACGTTACAGAACTTAATGATATTAATATACAACGAGGTTATTTTCGAGTCGTAGTTAATATTGTAAAGGAAGTAATAGGGAATTCAAATATTCCGTTATTGACTATAAAAGATATTTCACCGGATAGGCAAGAAATACAAGTTGTGATTAGACCTGATATAGACGGTNTCGATCAAGCTATGCGAAAGCAAATCATCGACGGGTATCTAGAAGAATATTCATCAGCATTTGTCGAAGACCTTGCATTAAATTTTGGTGATAATAANATCTACAAAATTATAAATCAAAAAGAATGGATTAATGAAGATGACCTAGTATTAAGATTATATAAGCCATTACCAGAAGAATTTCAATTAAATGATACTTGTTGGCTGATAGAGCAATTAAGTGATTCAATTATAGATGAAGTAGATATAAATTTAGATCCATTAGAAGCAAAGCCTAATATTTTAAGAGGTCCTAATTTTGAAATAGAATCTAGATATAATACTATTACAGAAACAGACTTCAAATCCTGGAATACATTATTAAACGCAAATGTAAATACATCACAAAAAATAATTGATTCGTATTTTTCCGGGTCCATGGGAGTAAATCTAGGATTGGATTATACAGGATTTCAAAATTTTATTCAGTATTCGTCTGCAAATGAACGACTAAATAACTTTAAATATAAATTACAAAATATAGAATATTTTGACCAACAATTAGTCGTACTAAATACATCGTCAGGTAGTAGTTCGGATCCTACATTAAAAAATATTTCTAACTATACTAAACGAAGAGATAGTATTATTGGCGAGTTTGATCAATTTGAAAATTGGTTATATAATGAATCTACTAGTAGTTTAACCACCCATGGTGACACAGGCGGATATATAGGAGCTCAACAATATATAATTAAACCATATCCTAAATATTTACAAAATGGATCTTTCAAACTACATCATAGTACATCATCTATTGCAACTAATTGGTTTAATTCCTTAAGCGCAACTGCATCTTTATATGATATTGAAAATGAAACTAGTTTAACAAAATCAATTCCAGAACATATACGTTTAGATGTAAATAATGATCAATATGAATTATTTGTCAATATGATAGGACAACATTTTGATATATTATGGACATATATTAATTCATTATCAAAAGTATATAAATTAGAAGAACAGCCTAAACTCTCAATTGATAAAAAGTTATTACCGGATATAGCTAAGTCAATGGGATGGGAATTGACTAATGGTAAACAAGCGACGCAGCTTTGGCAATATCGAATAGGAACAAATAATAATGGAACGCCTGCACAAACAGGAAGTATTTTTTCTCAATCTGATGAAGAGATAACGGAAGAGGTATGGAGACGTATTGTAAATAATTTACCATATCTTTTAAAGACAAAAGGAACTAAAAGAGCAATTGATGCAATGATGAATATATATGGTATTCCAAATTCATTATTATCTATTAGAGAGTATGGAGGTCCGAAAGTAGGAGGAGATGTTCCTGCATTAATAGAAGATAAATTTTCATATGCTGTACAATTTAATTCTGGGTCTAATATTAATTATCCTACTAGTTATATAGCATCTGGATTAACCAATTGGGGTATTGATAGAGGTATGATACCTGCTATTACAAGAGAATTTAGATTTAAACCGTATGCCAAACAAAACATGTTAGTATATTCACAACATAGTGGAAGTACACCATTAACATTGATAGGCGTAGAACATACCGGATCTTATTCTGGAAGTACTGAATTTGGTCGATTGGTGACATCATTTGGTAAAGCCGGGATCGGCGAAGTACCATTCACAGCATCAACAGATTGGCTACCTTTATATAATGGGGAATATTGGAATGTTAGATATTATTATACAACAACTGGCAATCATTATAATACCGGGTCTAATACAGATACAACATATAATTTACAAGTAGAAAATGCATCAGATTTAGCAAATGGGAAGATTAACTTTTCATCGAGTCTAGCATTTACTCCAACCAATTCTAATCATTATACAGTATGGTCTGGTTTTGGTCAAGGAGGAACACCGCCTAATACAGTTTATATAGGTGCCAGTACTAGTTCTGTAGACAGTCTTAGTGTTGATTCATATATGACAAATTTCTTAGGTACTAAGGCAGCTACGTTTTCTGGATCGATGCAAGAATATAGAGAATGGTTAGAATTATTAGATCAAAATGCGTTCGATCGGCATACATTAAATCCTACATCATATGTAAGTGCAATATCACCAACTAGTTCATATGATACATTAGTTAGACAGTATACATTAGGTTCCAATACTATTGGAGTCGATTTGAGTCCTGCCGGCACTATAATATCTTCAAGTCATCCATTTCAGTCAATTATATCTAATGCAACTCCTTTAGGATTTTCAACACCATCAAATGCTAGTAGAGGCAATTTTATTCCGGTTGAGGAAACATATTATATTGAAGGTGTTTCAAGTGGTGTGAATAGTGCTAAGTCTCAAAAAATTAGATTTGATGATAATAAATTAGTACGTCAACTATCGCCAACTAATACTGCAGAAGTTTCTACATTTGATTATGCATCATTAGATACAAATAAATTAGGATTATTTTATAGTTATACAGATCAAATAAATAAAGATATTTTCAATCAAGTAGGAGATGTAGAATTAGATGATTATATAGGTGATCCGGATGATGAATTCAAAATAGATTATCCACTATTAAAACAATTTTCATTAAATTATTGGAAGAAGTTTACTAATACTAGTGATGTAAATGCATATATAAGAATTTTTAGTCAATTTGATTTTGCATTATTTAATCAGATTCAGCAATTGATGCCGGAAAGAGTAGATGATGTTAGTGGATTATTAATAGAACCAAATGTATTAGAAAGATCTAAAAATACATTAACTAAAAGACCGGGCGTTGAGAGAAATGACCATGATATGTTACTCAGAGATATGTCGCCGACTAGTAGTGCAGAAAAAGGACCGCAATTTGATTTTAATATAAATCAGCCTATATCAGTTGCTTCAAGTTCATTTGTTTCAGAATTATTATTTAATGTAAATACTGCTAATACTTCATCTATTAATATAGGATTAGATACTGTTGTAGATCAATATAGAAAAAGTAGTTTCTTTAAAGAAGTAGTATTTCATTTCAGTGGCTCAGTATCTTCCCCGGGAAAAATAAAACGTAATCAAGCTCATGCTGTTAGTCAATCGTTAGGGTTATTTTATAGTCGTAGTTTAATTGATGCTGCATATAATGATGATGATATGTTTAAAGAACAATCAATTAAATATTTAGGGTCTCAAATATCAGCTCCTGGGATCAATGAACCTTCAAATATTTCAGCTTTAGAGTTTAAGCCTATAGTAGAAGTATATGAAACAAATCCAAATCAATTAATATATGCTAAGGAGCCTAGACCTGTGGATGGAACAAACAGAATACTTCCAGGTAACATAATAGTTAGATAATTATAGTATGCATATATTTATAATAAAATTATAGGATATTACCATGGGATACTTAGATAACAGTACAATAACTGTCGATGCAATCTTAACCAAAAAAGGAAGAGAACTTTTAGCTCGAGGCAGAAACGAATTTCAAATTTCACAATTTGCATTAGCAGATGATGAAGTGGATTATGATTTATATAATTCAGAACATCCATTGGGAACAGCTTTTTATGGCGCAGCTATCGAAAATATGCCGATTACAGAAGCTTTACCTGACGAAACGCAAATGATGAAATATAAATTAGTAACACTAGCACCAGGAACTGCTAGAATACCAGTTGTTACTATACCAGGCTTAGCTAGTGTATCGATAATTGAATCGGGTGGAGTTATTACAATTACGCCACAGACACAAAATTACAATGGTGGTAATTCTAGATTTGGATATACAGCAATATTATCAGATTCAGAAGCTGGTTCTTTAATTGCAACTAGAACAGCACCTCAACAAACTGCAGCAAGTATACCACAATTCATAGGAGATTCTGAAGCAGCACAAAGTGTTACAGTATCTGGAACAGAGTTTCAGTTTACAGGTGGTAATCAATTAATTGCTAATAAAGGTGCAACAATATTAATTATAGGAAATGAGACGGGTGGTAGAACATCTATAAGTGTTACGGTTAAAAAATTAGCGTTAGCAGTTACTCCATCAGCGCCAGTAAATGTAAATCAGGCAACATCTTAAAATAAAAGGACAAACAATAATGGCATCTAGATCATATAGTGGAAATTTTTCAGCAGTTAAAAGAGAAAATAATTTAGAGAGAAGTTCGACTGCAGTTTCTCAAGTGCAAGCATTGGCACGTCAGTTAGCTGATCAGATAATTGCAGAACGAGATGCCGCTGCATTAGCAGCTGCGACTGGTAGAGTATATACTACATTTGATGTAGCAAATGATATATTATCAAATAACGTAAGTACAGTAACAACTGGATTATTTAGTGGGAATACTGGTAGTTTAATTTCTATGGCTACTCAATCCGGACAAACTTCAATACAAGAAAGTTATTTTAGAACTGTTATAGATAATAACGGTAATCAACAATTTTCTATAGCATATGGCAATTTTAACGGATCTGGTTCAAAGGATTTAACCGGTAATTTAAATAATGATACTCCTTCTAGAGCAATTTATAAACAATATGCTCAAATATTATTACCTCCTAATGATTTAAAATTTACAATTAATGGAGTTAATACTGATAGTATATATGTATTAAATTTTAATAGAGCTAGATTTAAAGAAAAGATTGATCCGGGTAATATTGAAATAAATTTGGCTAGAATGAATAGAAGTAATACTGCACCAGTTGCGGGATTAGCTAATACAACTGATGTTAGAGAAATTATAGATGATTCAAGTACACAAGCAGGAACAGTAGGAGAAAGTGGTAAAGTATATAATTTAGTGTCTGGATCTATAGATTCCGGAACAAGTATATTCAATGCTTCAGAGCCAGTATATTATGGATTGTTATATCCAGAGTATGGAGTAGCAGTTTTAAATGCCAATGCATTAGATACTCAAGTAAATTTTGGAACGAATAATTCTTCTTCAATCGATGGAAAGAATTTAGAGCGAATGTTTAAATCAATATCTGGATCGGGCGCTATGTCACCGGTGACAGGCAGAACTTATGGATTACAAGCTAGATCGTCGGAACAAGTAAAATCATCTTTCTATTTTGTACGAGTAAAAAATGCTGAATATAATTATTCTAATAACCCTTCATTTGTTACTGGGTCTTTAGGTGAATTGAGATTTACGACATTTGTTAATGATCCTCAAACGTTTATTACAACAATAGGATTATATAATAATAATAGAGAGTTATTAGCAGTAGCTAAATTAAGTCAACCTTTGTTAAAAAATAAAACAAAAGAAACACTTATTAAAGTTAAATTAGACTTTTAAGAATAAAATGATATGCCAACTATACCAACAGTATTCCGGCCGTTACGTAAAAATGACGTACAACATAAGCCGTTTTATGCATATAAAAATTATACAATAACAAATTCTAGTCACGTTGATCAAGGATGTGTGTTACAATTGGCATCACATTTAACTATACCTCAAACAGTTGGTGATACATTTACTCAATATGATAAAGATATAAATTTTCAAGACGAGTCAAATCGACATGTTATATGGAATAGTTTAGATCATAAATATTATCGATACCCATTTAGTCCAGATAAAACATTAGAATTAACAAATATAAATAAAACAGAAAAGTTTTTATTTATGTCTGGATCTACAATGTCTATACCATATGGTTTCGTAGGCGAGAAAATTAAACATGAATCACTTAATATTGATAGCAATATAAAAAATTATAGAGATTATCCAGATTATTCTATTAATTTATATGATGACGGATATGGCAATTTAAAGGATCCTAGGATTGCTAGTGCTTCATTTGCAAAAAAATCTAATTCTATATTTCATATGTCATTTAATAGTTTATATCGTAGATTTCCTTTAAACTATGGACTACTAAATAAATTTAATGGCGAAACTAAATTTTCTAACGTAAGATTAGAACCCGGTGTTATAGTTACTCATAATGCAACAACAGGTTCAGCTTCTGGATTATCTGGTTATTTTACTAATAGTTTACAAAGTTATATACAATTGAATAGTGATAAAAAGTTTGATACGTTTGCAAAATGTGATGATTGGACGATCTCATTATGGATAAAACCTACAAATGTATTAATAACTGGATCTATATTATCGAAAGGCAAAGTATTTGCAGAACAATATTATGATAAAGTAGATGGATTAATTAAAGATAGAGATAAAACGATTGTTATGCCAATTCCAGGCGTTGAAAGTTTTGAAGAATTTAAAACCCCATATCAAATAAGTTTATTCAATGAACATGTTCATTTTCAATCTAGTGATGCTACTTCCGAAGTACATATATCAGCAAGTGCTGCATATAGAAATGATTGGATGCATGTGTTAGTAACCAATTCTTCATCAGTATGTAATTTTTATATTAATGCTGTAAAAAGTGGAACAACCGGCACACTTCCTCGTAAAGATACATCTAACACGGCATATACATTTATAGGATCACATGGCCGTGATTTGGGAGACTCCTTTCAAGGAAATATTGCTGAAGTTAGAATGTATGATTATGCAGGACACAAACACAGATAACATCATTAGCAAATCAAAATTTTATATCTGGGTCATTATATCAATCTAGTACTCCTGGTAATGTATTTTATAAAAATGGTCAATTAGTAGTATCATCACCATTACCTAAATATGATAGTATTTTCATAAGTAGTTCAAATGATATAGCTAATGATTTTACAGTAAAATATAAAGGTAGTCATACTATATACGAAAATGAAGTACTAGTACGAGTTCCTAAAAGTGTTTGTAATGTTTCGGTCAATCCATCTGCTACATATCGTCCTTCTACAGGATATGACAATACATGTACGGATGCAGAATCAAATAACGGACCAGGCGAATTCAGAAAGACAATGTTTATAACAGGATCTGCATTTCCGTATATAACAACTATTGGATTATATGATGATAAAGCTAGATTATTAGCAGTAGGTAAATTAGCAGAGCCTGTACAAAAACGAAGTGATATTGATATGAATTTTGTTGTTCGTTGGGACTACTAATATTTATATAAAATAAAGGTTATATATGTCATGGAGATCAAAATCTAAAATACGAGCAAATGCAATTAAGCATGGTTATAGATCTGGATTTGAACATAAAGTTTCAGATCAGTTAACAGAACAAAAAATAAAATTTGGCTATGAGGATACCGTAATAAATTATATCAAACCGGAGACTAGTCATAAATATACTATTGATTTTACATTACCAAATGGTATCTTAGTAGAAACAAAAGGAAGATGGGTTATAGAAGACCGTAAAAAACATCTATTAATAAAACAACAACATCCTGAATTAGATATTCGAATAGTTTTTCAGTCTGCTAAAACTAAAATACGTAAGGGTTCAAAAACAACGTATGGCGATTGGTGTGATAAACATGGAATTGTATGGGCAGAAAAAAATGTTCCAAAAAGTTGGTTAAAGGCTTGATTCTTTGAAAAATTTTTATTATATTCATATTAATTAAATTTTTATTGAAAAATATAGTTTTGAAAGAAAACATTGACATGTTAAATGTTAATGCTAATATTATAATATTATAATAATATATGAGTAAATTTGCGATAATTACGTTACTAGAAACAATCTTAGGTTCTGGCAAAGTAAATTCAAATGACAATATTGCATTTCATTGTCCGTTCTGTAACCATCAGAAAAAGAAATTGGAAGTTAATGTATCATCTCAACATTGGCACTGTTGGGTATGTAACGCTAGCGGACGAAAGATTGTAGTTCTAGCAAAAAAATTAAATGTAGATAGACAAAAAATATCTAAACTTATACAATTAACTAATGATGTCGATCATCTACCAAGTAAAACAACAACTAATACTGAAGTATTAACATTGCCTAAAGAATTCCGTCCGTTGTGGCATTTCGATAAAGGCTCTCCAGAATATCGTAACGCAATATTTTATTTGAGAAATCGAAATATAGATATTTACGATATTTTAAAATATAGGATAGGATATGCTGATTCTGGATTATATTCTGGAAAAATAATTATTCCGAGTTTTGATGCAAATGGAAATTTAAATTATTTTGTATCACGTGCATATTATGAAGATGATGTATGGAAACATAAAAATCCAGGAGTTTCAAAAGATATTATAGGATTCGAACTACATATAAATTGGAACATGCCGATAATATTAGTTGAAGGAGCATTTGATGCGATTGCAATAAAAAGAAATGCCATTCCATTATTTGGTAAGACGATATCTAATACATTAAAAATGCGTATAGTAAAACGTAATGTTAAAACAATTTATATATGCTTAGATAATGATGCAAAGAAACAAGCATTAGAGGCATGTGAGTATTTTATAGCAAATGGCATAGATGTACATTTAGTAGATTTGCCTGATTCAGACCCAAGTGATATGGGATTTGAAAAGATACAAGAAATGATAGATAATACATATAAGTTATCACAAGAAAAATTAATTGAAGAAAAGATTTTATGCGCACTATAGATATAGGAATAAATAAAATAGATAAAATATTTCATGTAGCGGACGTACATATACGTAACGTTAATCGTCATAAAGAATATGTACATGTATTTAAACAGTTATATACATATATTAAAAAAAATAAAACTGATAATAGTATAATATATTTAGCTGGCGATATAGTACATGCAAAAACAGATATGTCCCCGGAATTGGTATATCAAGTTTCAGATTTTTTTAAAAAATTAGCAGATTTAGCACCTACATTATTGATCACCGGTAATCACGATTGTAACCTAAATAACTCTAACCGTTTAGATGCCTTGTCTCCCATAGTTAAAGCCTTAAACCACCCAGACTTACATTATCTCAAAGACAATGATGTATATTGTATTTCGAACATACACTTCAATGTAATGTCGGTGTTTGAAAAGCCCGTAAATTATATAAAAGCTTCTGATTTTGAAGGAGATATTAAGATTGCATTACACCATGGGGCTGTTAATTCTGCAGTAACAGATATAGGATTTCGTATATCAAATGACCATGTGACAGCAGACTTATTTAAAGGACATGATTTAACATTATTAGGTGATATTCATAAACCAGCTCAATTTTTAAATGATGAAAAAACGATAGCATATGCCGGCAGTTTAATACAACAGAACCATGGAGAAGGATTATTACATGGAATACTAGAATGGGACATTCCTTCATTAACTTCTAAATTTGTAGAAATAAAAAATCTTTATGGATATTATACATTTGAAATAGAAAATGGTAAAATATTAAATCCATCTAATAAAATACCCAAACGTCCTAGATTACGATTGAAAGTTAAAAGTACATC
>JGI24003J15210_10001154_pt1 | contig 11558 bp, 22 predicted proteins | sample LinPmetageLP28_FD_15210 | JGI IMG/M metagenome (IMG submission 15210)
ACCTCTGTTGGTCTTTGTTCTAACGGCATCTGGGGTAGATTTACCTGATTTACCTGAGTTTGATATGTCTACGCTCCTCACGGTTTTGGGCGGAATGTTAGGAATTGGTGGATTACGTTCGTATGAGAAGACCAAAGGGTTGACGAAATAATGGAAACTGAGGGTGATGTTCAGGCTGGCATAGAGTTTATCTACCACATGCGTGAGCATATAGTGGATGTTGGTATAGCTACAGTATACGGACTTGTGGTCTTTGCAATCGTTCTATGGCTAAAGAAGAAGTTCTCCACTTGATGTGGGTATTGGTTTGGATGCAGTTGGTTACGGGTATGCCCTTGCAATACTATCAATTAAATAGTTTTGAGAGTAGAACGGTATGTGAACAATATAAAGAACAGGCAAAAATTATGGTTACAAACACCAATATGATTGTTGCCTGCCTAAACGTAAGGATACAGAAATGACTTTTAAATTAAGTGCGCGAAGCGAATCCAAGCTAGAAGGGTTAGACCCACGGCTTGTGGCAGTTGTTAAGGCAGCTATCCACCGGACTAAAATTGATTTTGGTGTGATCTGCGGCATGAGGACTACAGACGAACAGAAGGCTCTTGTTGCGTCTGGAGCCTCGCAGACTATGAAGTCCAAACATCTTCAGGGCTATGCCGTAGACCTTATGGCTTACATTGGCAGCCGTGCCTCTTGGGAATTAAATCTTTATGATGACATTGCTGATGCTATGGCCGAAGCGGCTAGGGAAGTAGACGTTCCTATCCGGTGGGGGGCTGCTTGGACAGTATCGAATATAGCTCAGTTCCACGGCGGCACTATGGAAGATGCTATGAACAGCTACATTGACGAACGTAGAACTCAAGGCCGCAGACCATTCATTGACGGACCGCACTTTGAGCTAATGGTTTAAGGGGTTTTAAGTCTACTCGCATATCTTTATACTTTGTCCTAGCATATCTTATATTAAATGTGCTAGGATAATATCATAAATTCTTAGATAATATGCGAGGTATTAATGGATGAAATACACACCGCCGAAGCTGTCTTTCGAATCTTGAGAGAAAGGCGTCAGGGTGTAACAGACTTAATGATTTACGGAAATGTTAAGTCGATGGAGCAATATCGTGAGCTTATGGGCAACTTAGAGTGCTTAAATCACGTGGAACAGGAACTCAAGGGCCTGCTAGACAAACAGGAGCGTTCAAATGACTGAAGCGCAAAAAATAAACTTAACAGCAGCTAAAGAAGCTGTTGAAAACATCTCTCAGGCTTACAAAGAAAAGTCGGAGCGGGTGTTAGACCCCGATTCCATTGGGGATTCCCTCCTAGATAGAATGCCTTCGCCTACGGGGTGGCGGCTTCTTATTTTGCCTTATCGTGGCAAAGGAAAAACGGAAAGCGGCATTTACCTTCCCGACAAAATCGTTGAGGAAAACGCTGTTTCAACACAAGTTGGTTACGTCCTTAAAGTGGGCGAACTAGCGTATAAGGACACCGACAAGTTTCCGGAAGGTCCTTGGTGTGAGAAAGGCAGTTGGGTAATGTTTGCCCGGTATGCTGGTTCTCGTTTTAGAATTGAGGGTGGTGAAGTTAGGATTCTCAATGATGACGAGGTTCTTGCTAAGATTTCATCCCCCGAAGACGTTCTTCATTTCTAGGAGTTAAAAAATGGCTGAAGAAGACAATCAAATAGAATTAGAATTAGAAGGTTCTGAAGAAACAGAAGTTGATGTTTCGGAAAGTGCCGTTTCTGACGATTTTGAAGCTGACGACGATCAGTTTAAAAAAGCAGAAACTAATACACAAAAGCGTATTGACCGCCTTACAAAGAAAATGCGGGAAGCTGAACGTCGTGAACAAGAGGCGATAAATTACGCCAAGCAAGTTCAAAACGAGTCAGCGGGTCTTAAAACTCGTATGGCAAGTTTGGATACTAATTACGTTAACGAATATACAAACCGCGTTAACACACAAGTATCTCAAGCCGAAGCATCTTTAACCCGTGCAATTGAAATGGGTGACAGCACTGCAACGGTTGAAGCGCAACGTAATCTTACGGCGTTGGCTATTCAACAAGATCGTGCAAACCAAGCAAAAGCGCAACAAGAGCGTTACCGTCAGGAGCAAGCTGCCGCCGCGCAACACCAAGCACAGCAGCCTATGCCTGCTCAACAGCCTCGTCGGCCTGACAAAAAGGCAGAGAACTGGGCGGCTCGAAATAGCTGGTTTGGTCAAGACGAAGCCATGACTTATGCTGCTTTTGGAATACACAAAAAAATGGTTGAAGACGAAGGGTTTGACCCGCAGAGCGAAGACTACTATAATGAACTAGATCACCGGATTGCTGACAAGTTTAATACCGGCGCAAACAGTTCTAACAAACGGCCCGCTCAGACGGTTGTTGGTGCTTCGAGAACTCCATCTGGGCGCAATAGTGGGAAAAAGGTTCGTCTCACCCCGAGCCAAGTCGCAATTGCGAAAAAACTGGGTGTGCCGCTTGAAGAATACGCGAAATACGTGAAGGAGTAAGAAGATGACAAAAACAAACAACCAAGATGGTAGTTCTGCAATCGACCGAACTTCTCGCGCAAATCAAACTAGGGATAAACAAGCTTCTCGTAAGCCTTGGGCTCCCCCGTCCATGTTGGACGCACCGCCTGCACCGGATGGTTATAAACATCGTTGGATACGCGCCGAAACGCGCGGCTTTGATGATCGTAAAAACATCAGCGCGAAGATGCGCGAAGGTTGGGAACTTGTTCGTCAAGACGAATACCCTGACTTTGAGTCCCCGGTAGTTGAAACAGGTAAGTATGAAGGTGTGTTTGGAGTGGGTGGATTAATGCTCGCTCGCATCCCTGTTGAAACAATTGCTGAAAGAACGGATTACTTTACAAAACGTAATACCGATCAGATGCAAGCTGTAGATCAGGATATGATGCGGGAGAACGCGCACTCAACCATGACGATCAGTAACCCTGACCGTCAATCACGTGTAACTTTTGGTGGTCCGAAGAAATAGGACTGCCTTCCCACTAAGGAGAAAGATAAATGGCTAATACAGATTCATCTTATGGCCTTCGACCAATTTCCCGACAAGGCAGTTCTGTCTCGTCTGGAGGTATGACAGAATACCGTATTGCATCTGACAACTCAAACCCAATTTTCCACGGCATGGCGGTTATCCCGTTAGCTGCGGGCGTTATTGACGATCTACAAGCTGCGGCTGGTGGTAACGTTTCTATCGTGGGTGTGTTTGGCGGATGTGAGTACATTTCAGATACAACTGGAAAACCGGTATTCTCTAATTTTTGGCCGGGGTCTGGCGCGGATAGTGATTTTCCCGTCAAAGCTTTTGTGTACGACGATCCAAATCAGTTGTTTCAGATTGCTACTTCTAATGTAGTTGCTGCGGCAAACACTGAAGCAGAAGTTCGTGCAGCCGTATTTGCGAACATTGCGTTTGCAACAGGCAACACTGGCTCAACAGCTACTGGTTTATCATCTGCAACAGCAGATTTAAACACAATCGCAACTACCAACACTTTGGCGTTAAGGATTATGGGCGTTCAAGACGACCCTGCTAATTCCGACTTCACTGCCGCTGGTATCCCATTAATCGTTCGTATAAACAACCACTTCAATGCGCCTACTGGTTCCATTGCTGCTGGCACTGTTTCTACAACCGGCGTATAAGGAAGGGTAACATAAAATGGCTATTTCTCGCGCACAACTAGCTAAAGAGCTAGAACCGGGCCTTAACGCATTGTTTGGGCTTGAGTATGATCGTTACGAAAACGAGCATGGTGAAATCTTTGATGAAGAAAGTTCAGACAGAGCTTTTGAAGAAGAGGTTATGCTCGGAGGTTTTGCAAGCGCACCAATTAAGAGTGAAGGCGGAGCCATCACTTTTGATGATGCACAAGAAACTTACACAGCACGTTATACTCACGAAACTATCGCACTAGCGTTTTCTATCACAGAAGAAGCTATTGAAGATAATCTGTATGATCGTTTGGCGTCTCGTTACACCAAAGCCTTGGCTCGCTCTATGGCGCAGACAAAGCAGATCAAAGCAGCAGCTATCTTGAACAACGCGTTTAGCACAGGTGTTAATGCAATCGGTGACGGTGCAGCACTTTGTTCTGCCGCGCATCCAAGTTTATCTGGCAATCAGACAAATCTTCTTGCTACAGCGGCTGATCTTAATGAGACTTCGCTAGAGCAAATGTTGATTGACGTTGCTGGTCTAACTGACGAGCGTGGTTTAAAGATTGCGGTACGTGGTATGAAGTTGGTAATTCCAAAAGAACTGCAATTTATTGCAGAGCGGGTTATGAACTCCAATTTGCGATCCGGAACTGCGGATAACGACAACAACGCAATGAAGAACATGGGCATGTTGCCAGATGGGGCAGTGGTAAACCACTTCTTGACTGACACAGACGCGTTCTTTGTTAAGACTGACGCCCCTAACGGCTTCAAGTTCTTTAACCGTTCACCAATCAAGACCGCTATGGAAGGCGATTTTGACACAGGTAACATGCGGTTCAAGGCACGTGAGCGTTATTCCTTTGGCGTATCAGACTGGCGTTCTGTCTTTGGAACTCCCGGCGCAGCTTAAACTGCACTTAATATTTACAGCAAGGGGCGGCTTCGGTTGCCCCTTTCTTTTTGTTCTGTATTATGTATAATACAACTATCCCTGACAGTCGCATCATGTGGCTGACATTTGCCAAGACAGGAGTATATCATGGCTAATACAACTTTTAACGGTCCCGTCCGTTCAGAAAACGGCTTCCAAGTTGTTTCTAAAAATGCAACAACTGGTGCTTTTACAACTGTAGCTAATACAGCCTCAACAGGCATTGTGACAAATAAATATGTGAAGCATGTTGGCTTTGCTACTGGCGTTACAGTAAACACAACAGCGGGTGACAGCCCAGCTATTGGTGAGTTTACACAACCAGCAAACACAATCATCACAGACATTAAAATCTTTTGTGCTACGGCTCCTGTTATTGGGACAGGTGATATTGGTTATGAAGTTGGTACATCTTCTTCTGGCGCACAGATTGTCGCTGCAATTACAGACGAAATCCTAGATGGCGGTACAACAGTTGTCGTTGGAAACGTAACAACTACTACTTTGGTTGCTACTACTCAAAGCGCTACCACAGCTCCTGTTTCTGCTCAGTACACTTCAGCAGAACGTACAATTTACTGCAACATCACCAACACAGTAGATGCTACAACAGCAGGTTCGTTTACGTTCATCATTGAGTACGTTCAAATTGCGTAATTAATCGGGTGGGGTTAACGCCCCACCTTTTATTATAGGAGATTAATATGGCGGATGCTGTAACCTCACAGACGCTGATCGACGGCGGTAAACAGGTCGTTATGAAGTTCACTAACGTTTCCGACGGGACTGGAGAGTCTGCCGTCACAAAGGTTGATGTTTCGGCCTTGGAATCCAGTGTGGACGGTGACGCTTGTACTGGTGTTGTGATTGAGCGTATCTGGTGGCAATGTATTGGCATGAAGGTTCAAATCTTGTGGGATGCAACTACAGACGCATTTTGCATTGAGCTTGGCGAAAACCAAAGTGGTTCCCATGACTACACTATTTTTGGTGGTTTAACCAACAACGCAGGAAGTGGCAAAACTGGAGATATTCAATTTACAACCGTAGGTCATACAAGCGCAGACACTTATACAATTATTTTGTATATGCGTAAAAAGTATGACTGAGTTTAAGAAAAAAGCTAGTCAATGGCCACTACGAAAGACGTAAAAAGGACGCCCTCTGGGCGGTTAGTGTACAGAGGAGAAACTTTTGGCGGATACAACAAGCCAAAAAGGACGCCCGGCAAGGCGAAAAAAAGCGCGGTCCTTGCAAAAAAAGGTAGTCAAGTTAAACTTGTCCGGTTCGGGGACTCCAAAATGTCCATCAAAAAAGACCAGCCCGCCAGACGAAAAAGTTTCCGGGCTCGTCACAACTGTGACACGGCAAAAGACAAATTTAGCGCCAGATACTGGTCCTGTAAAGCATGGTAAAGAAGATATGAAAATACTAGAACTTCTGGCTAAATTAGAAAAACACGAGGCTGAGTGTAACTTACGTTATCAACAGATTGAAGAAAAACTTTCTGATCATAAAAACTCGTTGAAAGCTTTTGATTTAAAACTTTGGGGACTCGCTGTTTTAATTTTAATAGCACCTTTTGTTGGAAAGTTATTAGGATAGTATAATGTCTTATTCTCGCAAATCTAAAAAGGCATCTCCAAAAAGCAAAGGCAGCAAAATATGTCCTTCTGGAAAAGCTTGGGCTAAACGTACTTTTGACACATATCCTTCAGCATATGCAAACATGGCGGCTTCTAAATACTGTAAAGACCCTAATTATGCCAAGAAAAGTAAAAGGAAAAAGGGATAATGCTAAGTAAAGGTAACAAACGAAAAGTTAAAAAGGTTGCAAGGGGTTTAAACAAAGCTTCAAAACTTCATGCCAAGCAGGCTAAAACTTTAAAAACAATGATTCGTTCTCCTAGAAAGAAGAGCTAAATGGGCGAGCTAAAGAAATGGCGGGATCAAAACTGGGTTAGAATTGGAGCCGACGGCTCTATAAAAGGCCCTTGTGGCACGTCTAAAGACAAAAAGAACCCTGATAGATGCTTGCCAGAAAGTAAAGCTCGCTCTCTTACTAAGGCTCAACGCAAAGCTACGGCTGCAAAAAAGAAACGTGCAGGCTCAAAAGGTCAACAAGTAGTAAAGAACACTAAGGCAGCAACTGTTACAAATATGGCTAGAGGCGGTGAACCCTCTATAACCAAGGCAAAAAGACCTTTTCGGGGCAAGACCCCACCCGGAACTGTGGTAGCTAGGGGTTGTGGTGTAGTTTTAAGTAGTAAACGTAAAAAAACGAAAGGATCAGTATCGTGAAAAAAAAGATGAAAAGCAAAGGTTACCGCAGCGGTGGCAAGGTTAAGAAAATGTCTAAAGGCGGAGCCGCTGGTGGTAAAAAAGTCATGCGTATGTCCAAAGGTGGGCGAGCAGGTGGTGCCCCTAAAAAGACTCTTGCTGCGGCAAGAGCCTCACTTCCCGCTGGATATAAGATAGTTAAAAAATAAAACATGGCTTATTTGCATAGCAATATTCCTTACTTCAAAGCATGGGTTCGTCGTGAATATACTCATAACCATGAGGCGTATCACGGCGAATTTCTTCATGCTATGGTTATTGGTGTAACAACAATACCAAACCGATCTTTAAGTTTTCAAGTAATTTTTACTGGAAGTGAGGCAGAAGGAGAGAAAGAGGACACCGTACACGGTGGAGCTATGTGGGCTCGTATGCCAATAACTGCACTTGTTGCAGACATTCCTTTAGAAGAATGGCCAGAACCAATGGAAACATATGATGCACAACCTTGGGATTGTGCTTCTCATTATAACTCTGTTTATGTTATGGATAGGACCACTCCATGTCCTTGGATGGCTAAAATAGATGGTAAAATGCACCCGGCAAAGTATTTATTTACTGTAGATTATACTGAGAGTGAAATTGCTGATGATCCGGCACAACACAAACAAAATCACGTTCTTCAACTGTTAGATGCAGGAGAATGGACAGGCAATATTGTTGCGTTACCTAATAACCGTGTGCGCGTAACACATCCTGCATGGTTTCAAACAGGAGAAGGCGCTCCAGATTTCAAACCTTCTCAGCATATACATTATTCAAAATCTGAGTTAGACTACACACTAGATGTTAACAAGGTTTTTGATAACCTTTACAACGAGGAATAAAATGGCTGTTTCAAGTAGCAAAGATTTTGAACTAGATGTAGCTGAATACGTTGAAGAAGCTTTTGAACGTTGCGGTTTAGAAGTCCGTACTGGTTATGACTTAAAATCAGCAAAACGTTCTCTTAATCTTTTGTTAGCAGAGTGGGCTAATCGCGGCCTAAACCAATGGACTATAAAACAACGAACTCTTACAACAGTTCAGGCAGACGGCAACTATGACTTAGGGGCGGACGTTATAGATATTTTGTCTGTTGTTGTTCAACGGGACGGAACTGATTACTCGCTAACCCGGTTAAGTAGAGATGGTTATTTAACGATACCTAATAAAACAACGCAGGGAAGGGTTAACCAGTTTTTCTTAGACAGGCAACTTACCCCCGTTTTAAACGTTTGGCCCGTTCCAGATAATTCTACAGATGTAATATACTACAATGCTTTGACACGAATGGACGACGCTGACATATACACTAATACTATGGACCTTCCTTTTAGGTTTTATCCCTGTTTAGCTGCGGGTTTAGCTTACTATATTGCTTTAAAAAGAGCCCCAAACCGCGTTCAAATGCTCAAAGCAATGTACGAAGAAGAATTTGATCGTGCTGCTACAGAAGATCGTGATAGGTCCTCTTTCAATGTTGTTCCAAACTATCAATATTATAGGACAAACTAATGGCAAAGTTTGCATCTGGAAAAAATTCTTACGCTATCTCTGACCGATCTGGTTTCCGGTATCGGTATAAGGATATGCGGAAAGAATGGAACGGTCTTCTTGTTGGTCCAGATGAGTTTGAGCCTAAACAACCACAACTAGGTCCTTTTAGAAAAGTTAATGACCCGGAATCTCTTCAAGACGCAAGACCCGACAGAGTTGAACCTTTTGACGTTTATATTGGGCTTCCTTTAGTAGAAGCTCCTAGCCTAACACCTGTTCCCAGAGGAACCACTGGTTTAGGAGAAGTGACGGTGACCATAACATGAGTTTTACATATTCAGAATTAAAACAAGCAATACAGGATTACGCGGACAATACGGAAACTTCTTTTGTAAATAACTTACCTGTATTTATAAAACAGGCGGAAGAACGCATTTTAAAAAGTGTTCAATTAAGTCTTTTTAGAAAAAATGTTTCGGGAGTAATGTCTAGTTCAAATAAGTTTTTAGCTTGTCCAACTGATTTTTTAGCACCTTTTTCTTTAGCTTTCGTAGATTCAAGCAGTAATTATGTGTTTTTAGATTTTAAAGAAAATGATTTTATTCAATCTTTTAACCCAAACCCTGCAACTACAGGAAACCCGCGTTTCTATGGTGTTTTTGATATAAATAATTTTATTATAGGGCCCACGCCAAATTCAGGTTATAGTGTTGAACTTCATTACTATTACAGACCAGCAAGTTTAACCAGTTTGGCAAGTAGCGGCACAACATGGCTAAGTGAAAACGCCTCTATTGCTATGTTATATGGCAGTTTGGTCGAAGGTTATACTTATATGAAGGGTGATGCAGACATGATGGCTCTCTACGAAAAAAGATTTATGGAGTCAATTATGGGCTTAAAAGGCCTTGGAGAATCAAAAGAGGTGACGGACGAGTACCGCACTGGAGTAGTAAGGAGACCTAAACAATGAGTCTTCCAGCCTTAGATATGAGTCTTTCAGAAAGTTTTTCTGTAAAAGTACATACTTCCGAGGGGCGTGGTTTTACGCCAGAAGAAATTGCTGAACGTTGCGCGGATAAAATAATTTCTGTTTCAAACACCGCGCATCCTGCAATACAAGAGCAGGCCCGTGCTTTTAAAGCTCAAATAGTTAAGTTAATAGAGTTTTATTTGACGGAAGCTGTTAAAAATGACAGAACTACTGTATATAATGCATTAACCGACGCAGGACACCCAGAGCTTGCATCACTCATAAGGAGATTGTGACATGGCCTTTTCAGGTAACTTCATGTGTACGAGCTTTAAGAAAGAGCTTCTTGAGGCCAAGCACAACTTTTTAAATAGCGGGGGAAGCACTTTTCAGCTTGCTTTGTACACGAATAGTGCGTCTTTTACCGCAGCTACCACTGCTTACACTACAAGTAATGAGATTAGTAACACTGCGGGTAGTGCATACTCTGCCAAGGGTAATACTTTGACACGAGTTGACCCCTCAACTTCTGGAACTACGGCCCTTACAGATTTTGCAGATTCCTCTTGGTCTTCTGCTAGTTTTACGGCTCGTGGAGCTTTAGTGTTTAATGACAGTGCGTCAGGAGACCCTTCTGTAGTTGTTTTAGATTTTGGTGCAGACAAAACAGCAAGTAATGGAACATTTACCGTTGTTTTTCCTACAGCAGACGCAAGTAACGCGATTATTCGGATAGCCTAATGACTAATATTATCGTTCCTCTCTCTGGTTGGGGTCGAGGAACGTGGGGTCAACTCTCTTGGGGCCAAGACTCTATTACAAACACAGGCGCGACGGGGCAAACAGGTTCTGTAACGGTTGTTGCAACAGCTAATGTCCCTGCTACTGGACTAGCGGGAACAGGTTCTGTAGGTTCTGTCACTGTAACGGCAGATGCAAATATTAACGCCACTGGAATAGCAGCAACAGGTTCTGTGGGTTCTGCCACTGTAACGGCAGACGCAAATATTAATGTCACTGGAATAGCGGGCACGGGCTCTGTAGGATCGGTCACTGTAACAGCAGACGCTAATATTAACGCTACGGGTGTAGCGGGAACAGGTTCTGTAGGCTCGGTTACTGTAACAGCGGACGCAAATATTAATGCTACAGGTGTAGCAGCAACGGGCTCTGTAGGGTCTATTACTGCAACAACAGATCAAAATATTAACGCTACGGGTGTAGCAGGCACGGGCTCTGTAGGGTCGGTTACCATCTCTGTAAGTAACGACGTGTCTGTAACAGGCGTGGCAGCCACAGGTGGTGTTGGTCAGGTTCTTGTTTGGGGAAGTATTGTCCCAGATCAAAATCCGGAGTATAGTACCGTAACGCCGTCTCAAGTTCCCGGATGGACAGAAATTGCAGCGTAAGGATTTAAAACATGGCTAGTACATATGTAAATGACCTAAGACTAGAAGAAATTGCTACTGGCGAACAGTCTGGTACTTGGGGCGATACAACAAACACAAACTTAGAACTCATTGCGGAAGCGTTTTCTTTTGGCACAGAAGCCATAACAACAAACGCTGACACGCACACAACCACAATTGCGGATGGGGCAACGGACCCCGGACGCTCAATGTTCTTGAAATACACAGGAACTTTGGACTCTGCTTGTACAATTACGATAGCGCCGAACACGGTTAGCAAGCTGTGGTTTATTGAGAACGGAACTTCTGGTTCCCAGAACATCATCATATCTCAAGGGTCTGGGGCTAACATTACAATCCCAGCGGGACAAACTAAGGCTATCTATTCAGATGGTGCAGGTTCTGGCGCGGCTATGGTTGATGCGTTTACTGATCTTTCTGTTCCAAGTTTATCTACAAGTACAGCAGGTACATCCAACCTACGCCTTGGCGTCAACGCAGGTGACGCGATAGAATCTGGCGGTAACTACAACGTGGTCGTGGGCGATGAGGCTGGTACTGCTTTGACTACGGGTGATGATAACGTAGCTGTTGGCTTTGAGGCACTTAGCACAGAAGATACAGGAACACGATCTGTTGCAGTAGGGTATCGTGCGCTTAAAGTACAAAACAATGACAGTACAAACTATAATGTTGCGGTTGG
>JGI24003J15210_10001157_pt1 | contig 11546 bp, 16 predicted proteins | sample LinPmetageLP28_FD_15210 | JGI IMG/M metagenome (IMG submission 15210)
ATTGTTCAAAAACTTTAGCAGCATCCTGGACTCTTCCAGTTTTTGCTAATGTTTGTTTTGCTTTCTTCGCTGGTGCTGCCGATTTAGGTCGGTTAGTAGTTCCAGGTCTTGCCACTCTTGCTGGTGCTTTTTGTGTTGGTTTTTTCTTGACTGTTTCAACGATTTTATCGTTTAACCATGCCTTTCTTAAACCAAGTAAAGCTCTCCAATCATATACAGAGTTAACCTCTTCTTGAGTATAACCCAAAACATCGATTGCGTGTTTAGCAATTTCAGCTTTTTCTTTACTGGCAACTTCTTCGTTTTGCCATTCTGGAATTAACTCAAGAAGCTTTTGCTGTCCTTCTTCAACTTGTTGTTGAATTAGTTTTTGTTGCTCAACATAAGATTCTTGTTGTAATCTTTGTTGTTCAGCTTGTACTGCTGTAAGCTTTTCTTTTTGTTCATCCCAAAGCTGTTTTTGTCTCACGTAACCAACAGGATCATCTTCGTATAAAGTGTTCCAATCTGGCTCTTCGCCTAAAGTCGCATTTAACTGCGCCTCCATCTTCGGTAACAACTGCGAATAAATCGCATCTCTTTGCGCTAACTCTGCTTGCTGCTCTTCAATAGTCTTACGCTGTTGAGAGAGTTCTTGTGTTTTGCGCGTATAATCTTGCTGACGAGAATATCCGTTGATGAGTTCCTCTTGCGTGACTTCTACCTCTTGGCCATCTACCTTTACAGTAAATGTTTGAAGTTGCGGAGCTTCCTCTTCAACATCGGTTTGTTCTTCATCCAGTTCTTCTTCATCGTCATCTTCCAACTCATCTATAATCTCTTGGTCAATTTCTTCATCAACAAATTCAGACTCATCTTCGATAACTTCTTCAACTACTTCTTCTGTTTCTGTGACTGCATCCTCAACCTTTTCCTCTTCAGGGGTTAAGAAACTTTCAAACATAGAAGCAGTAACTTCCTTATCAGTTTGTAAAGCAGTCGGTTTTCCGTTATTGCTCATATAAATACTCCTTAATGTATTTAAGAGTATTTTAGCTTAATAACGAGTAAAAAGGGAAGGTTTAACCAATATTTCTAATTTTGTTTATATTGGACTTAGTGAGCTTACCTTTCTCTGCAATGATACGCAGATGCCTTTCAACTTCTGGTAATAATAATAATGACCTGTGAATATCTTCTCTAGCATTAACATCGTCAATTTCTCTTGAGCCTAACCAATGATTTATATATTCGTTTTTAAGATTTTCTATTGCTTCTTTAAAAACTTCTGACGTTAATATTTGTTCTGCCTGTGCGGCCTTAACCACTTCTTCGTGTGTTACTGACATTATCTAAATAAATTAATTGGTAATCTACCAATACTCATTGGATTTTGTGGTTTTTGCATTTGAGACAACTGAGGAGGGTTTAATAAAGATTGCGGTTTCGGGACCATTGGTTGTTGTTCAATAAAAATGTCTAAAGGTTGTTTTCCTGGTATATCTATTGGTTTTTGAATAGGTGGTTGCATAGGTTGTTGCATGGGTGGTTGCATAGGTTGTTGCATAGGCATACCTCCGTAATTACCAAATAAAGACATTGGTTTTTGAGGCATAAACATTGGATTGTTTCCAAAAGCCATTTGTGGCATGTTTTGAAATTTTGGTAGCATTTGCGTTCCTTGCAAACCTTCCAAGCCCCTTGATGACATTATTCCTTTACTCATATTAACCTGTTATTAACTTGTCCATTTTTTCGTCTAGCTTATCTAAACGATCTATAACCCTGTCTATACTAATTGTTAATTCAACTTTAGTCACATAATCTTTTGCAACTTCTTCGCGGGTCTTATTGAGTAGTATATCAACTCTTTTTAATTCTGTCGCGTTGGTTCTTATACCATGGACTATGGGAGCAAATACTAAAGTAATGATTATGTTCCAATACATCATTGGGTCCATGTTAATAACTCCAAATATGTGGTCTTGGTCGACCTTGTGAATCTTTAGATATGTCTAGGTGTATAAACCTAGCATTACCCTTTTGATTGACTCCAATACCAGTAAAACCAAAATCTCTTGCTTTAGATATAATTTCTAGTGCTTGTTGGCCTCTAACACCTATGTCAGCTGCTAAACCCAAAGCATGTGTACCAGGCTTTGATTTGTTTCTTTCCACAGGATGGTCAGCACTTCTATAACCAGAAGTTATCTTAAATGGAAATCCACATTCTGTTCTTAGTGCTTGTAATTTATCTATAAGCTCATGTTCTATTTTATTTTCGCCAGTATGTTTACATGCAAATTCTTCTAGCCTAAAGTTATCCCAACTCATCTAGCAACTCCTTTGGTTTTTTCAAATGTTCTAAGTCCGCCAAGTCCTAACATACCCATCAATACAGTCATCAGCGATCCCATGTCAAAGGATGGTAATACAAAAGATATTCCAAATGCTGAGAGTGCGAAGATAATAATAGGCTGAAGCAAAAAGTGATAAAGCAAAGCAATACCGCAAGTCCAACCCACAAATGGCCGCCAACCGCTAACAAATATAGACTTATGGCCAGCTTCAATTTTATTAATCTCCACTTGAGCCATATTTGCTTTATGTAGTTCGGTTTTAAGTTCATGGTTTAGTTTAGCCTGCAAGTCCTTGTCAGGAATCATTTTGTTTACTATGTCACTTACTGGACCTATTAGCTTGTCAATCATTTTTTATTTTTCTTTGTTTTCTTCTTTGGTGGTCTACCTACTTTACTTCCGTATGTTCCTTTTCCTTTTGGCATAATGTTTCCTCGTCTATTGTATATATCGATAGTTTTTGGCTTTTGCCTTTAACACTTATCGGTTTTAATAATTTTAACTTAAATTTACAATTTATGGCAGTAGAATAACCAATCAATATGTTTTTTCCTACTTCTTTAGTTGCTGATTCTAGTCTTGCCGCTGTATTCACGCAGTCTCCAATAGCAGAGTAATCAAACCTAGTATCGCTACCCATGTTGCCTATAACAGCTTCACCAGTATTAATACCTATACCTATTTCTATGCCTAGTCCTGCTTTTTTCATGTTCTTAGTTATTTCTATTGCTGTTTTTACAGCTTTGTTTCTATGGTCATGTAAATCTATAGGCGCATTGAATATAGCCATCATTGCATCACCGATATATTTATCTACCATGCCACCATATTTTTGCACAGCGTTTGATTGTATGGTCAAAGCCTTATTCATTATTTCAGTTACTTCTTCTGGTTCTAATTTTTCTGACAAAGATGTAAAACCTCTAACATCTGTAAATAAAAATGTTGCTTCTTTTTTCTCACCACCAAGTTTTAACAAACTAGGATTATCTTGTAATTGTTTTACTTGTCTAGGATCTAAATAATGTTCAAATTGTTTTTTGATTTGTTGACGCAATTTATACTGCTTTTTGTAGTTAATATAGAAGGCAATAGTAGAAGTTATGATTTGTGAGATAAAAGTCCATGAAAAATCTATCAAATAGCCCTTCTGAACGCTATATGCTCCTAAGAAGCCTGTGGTGAATAGCAAAATTACAGCGATACTTAGACCCTTAACTACACCGAGATAATTGATTACAAGCCACGTCAACGACACGAAAATTCCAAAAATTAAAATTTCAGCCACCAATGACCATTCTGGAATCCTTGGAGAGTTTTCTATAAGAATTGACTCAGATAATGCTGCTTGAATTTTGTGAGGTTCTAATAATCCAGTCGGAGTTGCAATTTGTGGCATGATTCCTGGCGCAGTAATTCCAAGAAATATAAACTTACCAGCAACATTCATTTCTTGTAAATCTGTTTGCGGTGTGTCTACCCAACTAATCCACTTGCGACCAAGGTTATCTGTCTTAATCGGTGGTATTCCTCTGACTGATATTTCCTGTATTCCATTATCACTGGTTTTTATAATATAAGTTCTTGCACCTGTTAGTGCTTTTAATACTTCTGTACCAAAAGAAGAAACATAACCATCTGGTGTCTTAAGTAGTAGGGGTATTCTTCTGACTAGATTATCAACATCGGTGGGTGCAGCAGATATACCTTCTTGTATATAGTTAGTTCTAAGGTTGTGAGTATTCTGTACTACACCCTTTGAAAGCATACCACCAACATCAGGTCCTTTGATGACCGTACCAACTGTTTTTGGGTATATTTGATTTGAGTATTCAAATGAAGCCAAAATCGATGTACCATGTCTTAAGGACTCCGCAAAAAATTTATCACCACCAAATCTATCTGGATGTGGAAAACTAACAACCCAACCCACACCTAATGCACCAGCATCTATTATTTGTTTATGTATTTCTCCCAGCCTTTGTCTTGGTATAGGCCAACCGCCCTCTGTATCTATATCTTTTTCGGTTATGTTAAGGATAGTAAAGTAGCCAGATGGATCTTGTTTAGGTACAAGATAATCAAATACTTTTAATTTTAATGTTTCTGTTGGCGTTGACTGATATAAGACAGGCAACACTAGTATTATAAGTATGGTGAATAGTAGTCGCTTCATTAATTACTTTGAGTGATTTTGATAGTGCTACCAGTACCACCATTTATCTTAATAACATTGGATGCACCATCTTGTATAAAGATAACAGTATAGCTACCAGCAGAGTCTATATCCACTCTAGCTGTATCGCTAACACTACGCATAAGTGTTAATGCCTCTCCTGTTATAAAAGATGTGACTTGGGTTTTTAAATCTTGTCCTAGCTTAGTACCAACTATATTGGTAGATGTAGCGTCTTGTGCTAACTGATCTTCTTGTTGTATTTCTTGTAGTGCGTCTATGACATCTAGTAAATCTTCTAAGAAGTTTACGTCAAGATAGTTTATATCTAGCTCTGTAAACTCTAGCTCTCGCTCTGAGTCTAAGAAGTCTTCTTCTAAAAAGTCCTCATCTAAACCATCAAAGTCTAGTATGTTTTTCTTTTTGGTTTGTATGGATTCTTCTATAACGACCTCTTCTTTAGGTGGATTAACAATTAGCATATTGTCTATAAGGTCTAGTGTTAGGTCTAAGATTACAGGTGAGCTAGGTGATTTCTCAAAGACATCTACCGTTGTAGCTTCGTATGGTTTGTTTAATGTAACTGTACCCATAGCTGTAGTTACTAATATCTCACCACTAGAATTACCAAATTCATCTGGTAAAAGTATTAGTAATGACCTGCCTATTTCATCTACCGTAACTGTAAAATCAGTACCACGAATTGCTATGTTTGCTGTTGGTGTTTTAAGATCTATATTGTTTTTATCTATCTTGTTTAGACCGCCAGTAATAAACCTGGCTGTACCAAGACCAAAGGTAATGGCCATTTTAGATTTACTAGGGTTAGGGTCAAAGATGTATTCGTCTATGGTTAGCTGAGAATTTTCTGTAAGTCTTACTTTAGAGTCGTCTAGGAACGTAATAGCCATACGACCATTAGTCGTAACTGCTTCATCATTTTGCTGTATATCAAAAGACTCTTTTGCTTCATAAGGTTTGTCTCTTAGTATTTGTGCTGAACCATTTAGTTCAGATATGTTTCCTATATCAACAGCTTGTGGTTGTTCCGCCATCGTTCTGAACGACACAAACAGTACCGTTAGAACCAGTAGAGTTAATCTGTAACCAATCAGAAGCAAGAGTTGATGACTGTATGATGTTAAATGTTCTGCTGTTTCCTGTTTGGTCAAGATAGAAGTACCCACCTGCATATCCGCTTCCTGTAAAGTTTACTGTATTGCTATCTCCATCTACGTCTACATAGTTAGTAGCACCATCATAGTTTATATCAAAATCAAATGTGTTGCTGTCGCCGTTGATAATCCAGTCTAAATCAAGATTACCTGCAAGTGCAGATGTTCCCGTATCTAAGGTAAAGTTGTTAGAACTACCTGTTACATCTACGTTATAGTCTGAGCCATCAATACCGTAAGTATCTGTGGGATCGGCTTGTATAGTAAAGTTATTACCGTCTCCATCAAAATTAAAATATCCAGTAATATTATCACCTAAGATATCCCCTAAAAATTTATTAGTATTACCTATTTGATTTATGTCTAGCGTTAAGTTTAATCCATCTAAATCTAGTGCTGTTAGAGTGCCTGCAACAGATTGTAAACCACCAATAATATTAGATGACCCTAATTGTTCTAAGTCTATGTTTGCTGTAGCACCGCTTTGGTCAACATATATTTCATTGTCAGCTGCATATACAGATAAAACAGCAAAGGTTAATCCTAATATGCTGTAATAACCAATTATTCCTAAATCATTCTTGCTCATCAATATTCCAATATCCTCTGGTTGTTCCTTCTTTAATTGTTTCTAAAACAGCGGTTTCTATTGCTGTTTGTAGTGCTATATTGATTGACTCGTTCCTGACTAAACCGTTTTCTATTTCCACTAGTTCGGTGTTGTCAGTAATAAAACGAAATATATCTTGATCGATAGATGCACTTAATATCGTTTTAGTTACTAATACTTCTAGTAACACTCTACCTGTACTTACAGATACAGTTCGTAAAGATATGGTTACGGTGTCTTGCTTGTATTGCCTAGACATTCCAATGCCTAAATACCTAGCACCTGCACCCCCAGACTTTACATTACTTTCATATGATATCACGCCACCCTGCATTATCAAACCGGCAAATAATAAATCTGGTAGTTTTTGTTTATCTTTGTTTTTTTGTCTAGCACTTCTAATAATTTGACGTTCTTTAGTTACGTTGTCTAAACCAACACGCTCAACCACATCAAAAAAACCATCCTTATTACTACCCGCGTGCTTTAAGGCTCTAATAAGGTATGCGTCTGGCGCTTGGGTTACTGCTGACGAAAAGGTTGCATAGGAACTATTGCTTCTTCTTTGCCCTGTTTGGTCTGTGAAAGAACCTGTATATATAGCAACTACTGGCTTTATCTTATTATCTGCTTTTATGTTTGCAAGACCAGGTACAAGCAAAGAGCCTATCGTTGGCTTTTCTATTTTTTGAATTGGAGGTAAGTTATTTTCTAATGGGTCTATTATTAATGCGCAACTAGAAAGTAAAACTACCGATAGGGAGAGATATAGTTGTCGTATTAGCATCTGAGTCAGTTATGTTTAAAGTTATTATTCCGTCTACAACATTATACTCTATAGTATTTCCTTCTAAGTTTAAAACACCACTATCACTTGGAGTTTCTCCAAATAAATTTTCTACCAGTTGCCTTGATAACTGTGCATAAATTCTAGACTCTAGGTTTCTTATAAATCTTGCTAGGGTAGTATTTTCTTTGTCTCTTTCTATTTCGTCTTGTAAAGCTTTTATTTCTGCTTTTATAGTCATCTTACGATTAAACTGTTGATTCTCAATGGTTAGATAATGCGCAGAAGTTCCTATACCAGAAAATGATGGTGACTTGAACTTGTGTACCATTTCATCTGCTTTTATGTTTTGTATAAAAATACCAGCTATTAAAAATACACTAATAAAAGAAATTATTTTTATAATAAAATCTTTTTCTTGTTCTTCTTTAATCTTTTCTTTTATCACTTCTTCTTGCCTTAGCTATTTTGTTTGTATCTATTAATTGTGGTACACCCAACATTGTTTTAATCATAGTGTCTTGTCTAATGATTTCATTATCCAAAGACCTAACTCTATCTATTAATGCTACTAGAATACCGTGCTGACTGTCTAGTTTTGTGCCAAGGCGATCTTCCATAGCTGTAAGAGATGTGTTGACTTTATCATCTACGGTATCAAGTTTAGTTTCCATACCGTCAATAATTCTGTTGATAAGCTTCCAAACAAAAACACCAAGACCTAGCGTTGCGGCAATAGGAAATCCTAGTTCGGTTATAAGAACTACGACATTATTCATGGTTTACTTTTTCTTAGCTGTTTTCTTGGCTTTCTTAAAAGCTTTAGCTGTAGGTGCGCCCTTGGTTCCTGGCTTTCTCATTTTCTCGTTTGATCCAGCTTTAATTCTTTTTCTTTTAGCGTGAATGTTTGCGTATAGTCCTTTTGGCATAGTTATCTCCTTATTTTCTTTTTGATTTAGCTCCAGAACATTTCCATCTTTTTCTTGATAGGTTGTTTGGAGTGTTGGGATCGTTTTGTTTTTTCTTAGATAGTCTTTTCTTTATACCAAGACTTCTAGCGCAATATGAATCACCTTTAGATGTTCCTGGCTTAACTCTAGGTCCACCACCTTTGGCTTTACCTGCTTGACCATAACTAACCTTTTTACCAGATTTAGTTATCTTTACTTTTGCCTTACCTCGTCTTGGTGTTGCCATTACTTTTTCCTTGGTCTACCTCTTTTTTTAATAATTGGTTTTGGTTCTAATAAGTTATCAAACCAGTTTAAGAATTTATGTATGGTTGCTTTTAACCATACCCATGCTTTAGTTATATATTTCATTAGTGTATTGTCCTCTCTTCATAATAAATGATTTCAGAATCTTCTTTGACTTCACCGCCTGACATAAGAGACATAATTTGCAATGCGTGTTTTTTATTTTTTGCTCTTATTTCTTTACCAACATAAACCATATCATCTACCATAACTTCAATATCAAATATTTTGCTGTGGTCCATTGTTTGTAAATAATCCTTGAGCTTGAGCTTTTGCATTTTGTCTTATTCCTTCTCTATCTCTTTCCATGATTGCATTAATTTCTGCAATGTTTATTTGTGCGCCGTACTTAGCTTGTAGCTCTAAAGCTTTAACTCTGAGTTGTGCTTCTTCAATATCTCTTTGTCTGTCATCGTCCATGATGATTTTCATTCTATCTGTTTCAGCATCAATCATAGCTTTCTGTGCGCTTACCTGTGCCTTCATAGCTTCAGCCTGTGCAAGCATTTCTGCTGCATCTGGTTTAGGTGGCTCTTGCGGTTGCGGTGGCATGGGCGGAACTTCTGTATTCACAAAGGATTGTGCGTCTTGGAAGCCTGCTAGCTCAATCATTCTTGTTAGGGTGTTAGCATATTGTTGCATTGACACTAAAGGATTCTGTGGCCCTAGCGTTTGCATAATTTGTTCTTGCTTTGAAGCTAAGCCAGTTAAGACTTGGAACTTCTCTTCGTCTGATGATTTGGATATAGCTACATTGACTACCATATCCTTGTCTGTGTCCCAATATCTTGGGTCTACAGGTATAAATTTACCGTTTAATCTAAAGACATCTTGTGCTTCTTGGTGCTTGATTACCAAGTTATTAACTGTTTTAAACATGGTTTTTAGGCCACCTTCAGCAAAATGTCTGCATATAAGTTCTACTCTGCCTTGCGCACCGCTCATAGTAGCAGTTACAGCTGCGGAGGTTGTAGATTGTAAAGCTTCTGCGTTTAATCCCGCACTAGCTTTAGATACACCAGTTCTATTTTCCTTAGCTTCGTCTAAATATCCTAGGACTGGGAAAGCTTCTTTACCAACAAAAGGTACAGCAAATGGTTGTACCATTCCTGGCGCTCTCATTCTTATTGGCTGACCAATATCTGTATTGAGTACATCGTCTATGTTTACTTGACCCTCAACAACTCCCATTCTTGGGAAGATTGAATGGCCAAGAGAATCTAGGGTATCTCTCATTATCTGAGATTTAGCCGCTTGGATTGGTTTTAAGTAATCAGCAGGACAAGATCCTATTGCTGTGTGTGGCTCTGGGTCAGGGCAGAACATACATATTGGCAGTTCGTCCATTGGTTCTACATTAAGTACTTCTAAGCCATTACCTGCTGTGCAAACTTTGATTCGCTCATCAATACCATCATCGTCATAGTCGTAATATAAGTAATGCTCTACATATAATACATCCTTACCACCAGCATCGTTTCTATCTGGGTAGACCATATTATCAAATGGGTTTCTTGCTTCTTGTTCTTCGTAGCTTTCTGGGTCAAGTGCGCTACCGCCATAACCTGCATACTGTTCCATCTCTTCTTGGTCGTAGCCCATAGCAACTAAATCAGATACAGATTTAATCATTCTATGCGCAACGTAAGAAGCAGTTTCTATACTGCGTGCGTGTCTTGATATAAGCACTTCTTCTGGCGGTACAGACTCAATACATACTTGGTCTTTTGGTTTTAATCTTCTAATAGTTAAATCATAACTTGCTGGTATTTCTTGTACCACCTCTTCACCGCTTACAGGGTCCATGGTTATGATTGTTTCGTTAGTTACTGATTCTTCTACTACCTCAACATTTTTATCTAGTATTAATGCTTGGTAGGATTGTGGGTCTATGTTTGTGTATTCATGTGTAGTGGCGTTGACTGAGTCATCCCAAAAAACTTTTACAAAACCAGTCTTTCTGACTAGCGCATCTTTAAAAACGTCATACAAAACTTGGAAACCAGGATTCTTTTGTTGTATGACATAATTAATATAATCTGTTTGTTGTTGTGCAACGTCTATATCTTCTGGTCCTTTGGGTACAAACTCTACAATCTTCTTAGTACCAAAGAAAGTACGCATAATGGACGGCAACATAAATAAAACACTTTCTCTTACATCTGTAGAAACAAATTCTGACTGCATAGAGCTAGTACCTTCTGGCTCAGTACCAAGATAATATTCTGTCGATTCAGCTCTTTCTGCGCCTACTTGGTGTATGAAATCCTTAGCATCATCCATCTCAGACTTAATCACGCCTACAAGATCAATCATATCTGTTTCTTCTTGGACGACTGCTTTTATTTCTTTTTCGTTGTACTTCTTTGCCATACTTTATCCTATTCTAATTATTTTAGATTTGAGCGGTTGTCTGAAATTATAACCTAAAAAGCTAGTGCTTCCACCAAAACTTGCAGCCGAGGATGCCATCGTCAGCGCGAGCGCATCCGCCTTGTCTGGAGATTTAATTCCACGCTTACGCATTTCGTCTTTGCTCTCGATTTTTATTTTACCTGTAGACGTATATTTATACAAAGGCGATGCTAGTTCTGCAACTAACTCATCATCGTGTGGAATCCTGCAATCTCTTTGCACCAACCAGTCTTTAATAGCAAACCATAATTCCGCGCGCAAGTTTAAATAATTCTTCTTACTCGCTGGCGCNTCCGCGACATTTACTCCGCGCACTGGTAAATTCTGCTCGGCAAGTCTATCCACCACGCCTGCNCCCAAACCAATCACATCAATTAATATTTCNTGNGGTCTTTCGATTGCAGTAGACTCATCATACATATTCTTAATCACACCACATAACTGCATCAAATCCATAGACTTAAACGACTTAATACTCATCACATGGTTACCCTGCCTCACACATAGCGCAGAGTTATCTCCGCCAAATCTAGCGACATCCAAGCCCCATATTATCGGTGCGTTAGCTGCAAGAGATACATCCCTATCAACCGCTGCTTTGACCAAGCCCATTGGTATGACGGTATCATCGTCTGCGGATGGAAACTCGCCCATCACCTCCACGCGCGCGACTGTGGAATCTTCGCCGTACTGCTCAATCATCGTTTGAAAAAGCTTTTGGTCTGTGCCTTCGACCGTGCGCGAGTCAATCTGCTCGTTCTTCCAGAAAGATTGCTTGGAGTTGAAGC
>JGI24003J15210_10001163_pt1 | contig 11516 bp, 17 predicted proteins | sample LinPmetageLP28_FD_15210 | JGI IMG/M metagenome (IMG submission 15210)
TTCCAACTTAATTTACTCCACTCTTTAATCATCTAATATATTCGTATATACGCATCGATATGTAAAGATCGTACTCTCCCTATGAATCAATCAACCTTGGGTACGCTAATTGCGCCCCATCGATGGACCGCGGCTAGCGTGGGAGCATCCCGCTAATGATCCGCTATCGGCCCGCTATCACCACGAACTTTCATCTTCTTCATAAAATTCGTCCTCTCCATAAACTTCATATACTCCGGCGCTCTCATCGTCAATTATGCCATCTAGCGCGCTTAATATTTTTTCTAATGGATTTTTAACACTTCCGGCGACATCACTGGCCTGATTAGCATTATCGGCTTCTTCTACATATGCCTCGACATCTTCCATTATCGATTCCAATTCCTTATATATTTCATTTAATGTTGCCATATCGTTTTATTTTCATCTAAATATATAAAAAGGATCGTCCCCGCCCAAGTGTTGAGCGGGTGAGGTAAGCGGTTAAGCAAATCGTGTGAAGCGGAAAATATGCTACTCCCAATCCCACCTAAGAGCGATCCATAGGAAATGTAATTTAAATGTATTGTAGTCAGATTCATTATCTGCTTCCCAGTATTGAAACCCTACGAGACATCCAACTTGTGGGTTCATTAGCTCGAACTTAAAGCCCATAGGCATACCAGGTTCAATATTAAAATCATCTAACATACTCATAACAACAATGTACGAAATGTATTTGACATATCCAAATTATCTATACTGAATTTTGGATTTAGCCTCATACCAGTTCATTAAATTAATATATTCATCCGTAGTTTTAATACGGTACTGTTCCTTAATTAATTCATTACCAATTTTATACTGGTGCATACGCAGTATATCCTTAGGTTCCACCACATCAAGTAACGACTGAGGTAGGAACTCAGTGAGCTCCTGCCTCATATTACCCACTGTGCGTTTCAGGTATTCCTTCATTACGCAGCTATGGGGCTGATTAACCCGATTGAACATTTTACTCGGCCGAACATGTTCTCCAGTGTATACGTTTTTCTATTTAATTTTACTACCGTATACTCTCCACCTGCCTTCTTGTGGTTAACCATTACTTTGTCTCCAACTTTAATTTTACCTAAAGCAATAACTTGTTTACCTTGAATTAAGGCATTTACTTGCCCTTTCAACGTTTGTAATTCCTCTAAACTTAACTCTTGTAATTCTGAATATTTGATCATAACCTTTATTTTTAATTTCACCGTAAATATACGAACATTACCTCGCTCCTCCAAATAAAACGCGCATTAATTTATGAACAACGTATATACTTTTGTTCGTAATAAAATTTGGTTGCGTCAATGCACAAGTGTATACCATGGCGCTCGCCAACTTAATATAATACGTTAGTTTAGATAATATAACGATGTGGAGATCTACATTCCAAGGTGGAGGTCCACATTATTTGATATATGTATGTGCTTATATAATGCATTAACGCGTTGTAACAATGCGATAGATAGAGCAATGTGGAGGTATAACATGAGGGTGAGGTCGCGCGTTATATCGCAAGCAATTACGTGCCAGGTTTACTCCTCTTGGCGCCATATTGGCACCATATTTCCAGCCATAAACACTCTCTCATTTGCCACAGGCGGAACACTATGAAATATAAAACTTGGAAATACAATTAATAAGTCTGTTTTAGCATTTATTGATACTTCACTATTATCAAATACCATTGGTGTGTAGGGTGGTTCTGCCTTCATATAATAACAAAACGAGAAACTTGATAGAACATGATTATGACTATTAGTTGTCTGATTTTCTTTATACACACCCGCCCACGCCTCTATTATCTCATATTTTACCGTCTCTACATCCATTGTCCAATCATCATTTTGTATCCATTTATTAGACATAGTCTCTATACCTTTAACTAATGTAGAATAGATTGGTGCATCGTTCCATGCTTTATAACTTGTTGCTACTATTTTTCCGTTTTTCTCATTAAATACATCATAAAATGAACCAATATGAGGTGCTTTTTTATGTTGATCATATGTTGTTTCAATAAGTTTTTCTCTATAATCATTGGGTACACCCAATAAACCGCTCCATATTTTAATAGGTGTTTTAGTATGGTATATCTCCATAATATTTACTTGTGTTTATTACGCCCATATTGTTCCATTTGCTTGTCAACAATCCAACATGAAATTTTCCATCCAAGATATTTCCATACCTCCCATATCACTATAATTGCCACTATTTTTACCCATATGTGAATTATTGCCTCTATCATGCGTACATATCTATTAGTAACCACGCATAATTAACGGCTACAAACACGCCCAATATTATACCCAATATGAGTAGTGCCAATTCGGTTTTAGGCGCGTTCCAATTATTGTCTTTATTCATGTATATATGTAGTCCACAATGACACATTTATCAAGAAGTTCTTCGACTGAGTCCTATCTATCGTTATGTTCATCGCTGGATTTATTATTAATTTTTGTTTTATAAACTAATGTTATTCTATGTAGCTAATTTATAATTTATATTACCTGCTAAACAAATCCTATCTTCTTCATCTTTATGTTTAGGTACACTATGTCTTAAATAACTTGGAAATGCTACTAACATATCATCTATAGGAGTAGTATCAAATTTACAATCATCAAATACTAAAGGGGTACTACCATTAGATTGTAGATAATATACGAAAGATATTTCACTAGGCCTATGTTCATGGATATTACTATAATGCCCTTTTTTATAAACAGCCGTCCAACAACTATTTATCTCATACTCCCACCTTTCATCTTGTAANGGAAATGATTTATTTACTAAGNTTAATATNTTTTTTANTAAAGTATTAAGTATATCTGTTTGTTCCCAAATCTTCCAACTAGACATTATTGCCTTAACATTAGTTGTTTGTTGCATATGGTCACCCATTAAATAAATTTTATCAATACATTTTTGTCTGTAATCATTAGGTATTCCTAGAGATGCCGTTATGATTTCTGTAGGATGGTTTATATAATAATGATTTATATCCATTTATGATGAATGATTTGTTTTATATGCTATATTAAATACTAATGTTTCTCTATTATCTGCTTCATTAAGAGGCACTTCATGGTCAATAAAACTTTCCCATATTAATACATCTCCTTTTTTAGGCATATAGGATATTCTATCCCTATTTTGAAATGTTTCTTTTGTTGGAAATAACTTATTATATACCCTTATATTATTTGTATCATGAAATACTACTGGTGAACTTCCTTCCGGTACATTCAAATATATTAATCCTGATAGTATTGCATTAGGGTGGTTATGTTTATTATGGTTATCCCCTTTCATCATGCGAGTAACAAATGGGCAAATTATAATATCTTTAGATAAATGGAGATTCATTTCATTTGCAAATTTATTAGCTAAATTTAAAATATATTCTTGTATATCTTTGTTTTGTGCCAATAAAAGATTTATATCATCATTTGGAAAAGTTGTTTTATAATTCCAATATAATGAATTATCATTATCTAAAATATTTTTAATAAAGGGGTAAATATGATCAACAAATTTTTCATCATTATATGATCCTATTACTGTTGGAAAATGGTAACTTAATTTCATATTTATCTTTCAAATTGTTCTATTACATTGACTGTACCCGAAATGACAATTTTAGATTTGGTTGTGTTTATTGGGCTACTATGGTTTAGAAATGAATCAAATACTATTAATGTGTTTGCTTTAGGGTGTACTTTAAAATCACATTCATTAAAAATTAATGGTACCTCTGTTTCTTCAGGATAGTAGCAGAATGAAATTGATGAAGGTAAATGGTTATGGGATTTAAGTTCATCGTTTTTTTTATAATTAATAGCCCACATGCTCGCTAATTCATAATGATAATCACTAGATAATACTCTAACTTTACCTATTCTATCTTTTATTTGATCAATTAAATCTTCAAATATATTTGGTGTATTAAAAAATGAATTAGGTTTAACAATTGATCCTTTAAGGTCTTCAATATAATCATTTGGTTTTGATAATTTTTTTATCTCATTAATTATTTCTTTTCTGTACTCCAATGATAGATCTAATTCTGTAATAGCAATTTCTATTGGGGGATATATTGTAAAATAAGTTACAGCAGGTTTAAAGGTGTTTTCCATTAGGGTCATATTTTGTTACTTCATTTGACATTGATATACCTGCTCTAGGACCCAAGGGTGTTACTGAGTGTTCTGTGTTTTTAGGGATAATAATTAAATCACCTTTATTTAAAATATATTCTGTTTGGTTTTGAATTATCCATTTACTTTTACCTCTAACCTGCCAATAGTATATATCAGCCCCATCTTTATGATTTCCAAATGTTGGAGATACACTACTAATATTCATATACAGATGTGCTACATTAAGATTTAATTGTTCTAATACTTTTTTTATTTTTTTAATTCTATAAGCAGAACGAGAAACATAAAATCCATGTTGTGCTTGAATATTTTCTCCTAATTCAGCTGATAAGTTAAAATCATTAAGAAGTTCACTCCAAGTTGGAGTATTTAAATTAAATTTTTTAATATAAACTATTTCTAACATTAACTTTGAAGCATTATATTCCCAGAAATACTAATTCTATAATCATCACTGGTAAAAAAAGGATAAACTTGGTGAAATAAATTAGCTGGAAATAAGGATATATAACCGTCCCAATTTTTATCTACAGGCATGTATACAGAATCAACTACACCATTTTTATTAATAATAAAACTAAATAACCCGTTAGTACATAATTGGTTTCCTTTTTTAGCTTCATCATATTCTACTTCATCTTTATATAGATAAGGTGTTTTATACCAAATCACAAAAGATAAAACACCAGAATGGGTATGCATGGGATTATATTCTGATTTTTTTTGGAAATTAGCCCAAAATGGACTTAAAGTAAAATTCAACTTACTATTATCTGAAAACATTTTCCTTATATATCCAGTAATATATTTTGAATGTTTATCATATTTTTGAACCAAAGATTGAATGTAATCTTCAACTATAGGAGATTCTGGATATTGGAGTTCATTTGTTATTTGGCCTGCTAATTTTTCATTAACTCTAATTTTATTTGGGTCTTTTATTAAATAGTCTATATCTTTATCTATTTGTGATAAAATTTTTGATGGAATTTTATTTAATAAATATCCATGATCATGTTCAACCATGTTACCTAGAGAATTCCATTCTCTAAAATATAGTTGATCTACAGCATTAATTCCTGTTTTTGGTATGTCTAATATTGGGTTATTATTCATCGCTAATTTTCAAATTAGTTCCCATAATTTCATTAAAATCGTCTATTTTATCTGTCATAAGACAATAAAAGGCTACACCTATTAAATCTTTATGTTCATCACAAAATGCTAAACCTAATTCTTCATTATTAGGTGAATATCTACCTGTTGCTGGTTTTTTACATTTATGACAATGTATTCCTTCAATCTTCGACTGTTTCTCCTTATTCATTCGTTGCAATTACATCATATTCGTCTATTATTTCCAATATAATTGTATTAATAGTATACATAAAGCTAATATTACACAAATAATTGATTTCATTTCTAATTTTTCACCTAGTAACCACCAAGTTAAACCTGAGAATATAACTATACCTACTCCAAATCCAATAAGTCTTGAAGGCCAAACTAAACCATCATATGCTTCTGCTAAATATTTTGTAGCTAAAATTGAAACATATGATACTACTATACCTGCTATTGATATTATAAAAGGGTTATCTTTAGACCAGTTATTAAAAAATTGTAAGTGGGATTGGAACCAAATAAGTACCTGGCCAATTGTAAAATATAAAAAGCCTAAAAATATTAGTTTTGGATCCATATGGCGTAATATACTAAAATTAAATTACTTACCCACATATTTATTAATTCCCTTTAATAATTGATCTTTAGAATATTCATTTCCTAAATATAAGGATTTAAATGGACGGATAGTTGTGTCTTGTGTTTCTTTATGCCATATTAATTTAGCTGCTCCTATAGCGGTACCAGCATCATTAGCTATGGGTTCAAAATAAAATTCTATATCGGGAAAGCGTTTTTTAAGATAATAATTAGTAACACAATTTAAAAAATACCCTCCTGCACAACAAACTTGTTTTAAACCTGTTTCTTTAATTGATTTTTCTATATAATCTCCTACTATTTTTTGGGTATCATTTTGAATTTGCCATGCTAAATCTTTTTCTAAATCTGTTATCTTAGATTCATCATAATGCCAATTTTTAGGATCTTTTTTTAATTTTAACTGAGGGTTTAAATTTTCATTAATCTGGATTGTTTGACCTGTAATAATATTTGATTTTTTATTACCTTGAAATACGTTAGGATTTCCTGTATTTTTATTAAAAAAAGGAGGAAAGTTAGGATTGGATTTACCATAAGGGGCTAACCCCATAGTTTTACCTGATTCATTTATATTCCAACCTAAATGACAGGTTACAGTTTCATAAACTCTAGATAAGTTTATATTATTACTAGCATGTAAACGTTTATTATGGTTTTTACTATAGGATGTTAAATTTAACGGGTCAAAGCTATGTACATTTTTATAGAGTAATTTGAAATTTGAGGGATATGAACATTCAAAAATAGATTCTGTTTCTTGTCCCCAATCCTCAAAATCTGAACCTAATCCATCTATAACTACCCCAATACAACTTTTAAATCCTGAGTTGTAAAAACTATGAGCCGCATGACATAAATGGTGGGAATGAGATAGATCTTGGTATCTAAAAGCTTTAGTATTAAAAGAAGTTATTAATTCTATCCAAAAGGGAGTTAAATTATTCTGGGCTGTTATATACTCTATTGAAGGTGTCCCCCAAGCTACAAAATCAAAATAATTTTCTTTTATAAGGTTTATAATAGATAAAAAAGGCAGGCCATCATATTTGAATCTATTACCTATTCTTTCTTCTTGAATAAAATATTTTAATTCTCCGTCTTGTAATAAACAGGCAGAACCATGGTGAGCAGGGTTAAAACCTAATATTTTCATTACTTTTTTTCTAACAAATAACCTAATTCTGGGACATACATGTATTTCATTTCACTTTTAAGCATTGTTTCTAACGCATTTTCAATTGTTTCCACAAGTGGGTCACCTGCTAAGTTAAATGAAGTATTAAATAAAATAGGTACTCCTGTTATTTTTTCAAACTCTTGGATTAATTTATAGTAATGTGGGTTTTGTTCTTCAGTTACAGTTTGAATTCTACAAGTACCATCTACATGAGTAATTGCTTTAATAGTTTCCTGCTTATCAGGCCAAACGTCCATTGCATACATCATAAATGGAGATTCTTCTAACCCGGCCATATCAAACCATTCATTAGCTTTTTCTAATAAAACAGTACCAGCAAATGGTCTAAACCATTCACGTTTTTTAACTTTATTCACAAAATCCTTACCATTTGGATCTGTTGGATTATATAAAATTGATCTATTTCCCAAAGCACGAGGTCCTGCTTCTGAACGGCCTTGGAATATTGTAACTATATTATTTTCTGAGATTAATTTAGCTACGTTTTCAGGTTTGGTATTACATACATTAAACATATTACTATAACTTTTAATTGATTTGTCTATTATTTTTGTTGAATATTTTGGTCCTAAATAAATTGAAGTTTGTTTTCGTTTTTCAAAATCATTTTTTCGCTCATGATAAACAGATTTAGCAGCACCAATTGCTGTTCCCCCATCATGTGATATAGGTTCATGATAAATTTCTATATTTGGAAATTTCTTTTTGATAACATAGTTTGTTACACAATTTAATCCATATCCACCTGCTATACAAATTTTATTTAATCCTGTTAAATCAATAGCTTTCTCTATTAATTTAGCTACTTCTTCTTGAGTATCATTTTGAATTTGCCAAGCTAAATCAGCTTCTATTTCTAATAATTCGTTTTGGTTTCTATGGAAGGCATCAGCATCTCTAGTTCTTTCAAATATAGGATTTGATTTAAAATCAATTCCAGCACCAGCAGGAAAAGAAGCTATAAAAACATCCCTATTACCTCTTCCATTTTTAAATAATTGAGGTATTTTAGAATTTTGTTTTCCATATGGAGCTAATCCCATTGTTTTACCTCCTTCTATAGCATGCCAACCTAAAAATTCTGTTACAGCTTCATATGTTTTAGTTATGGTTACTGCATCATCAAAATCATGTTCTCCTAAACGGGCCCTTATAGGATCATTTTTACCATATGTTTTATATACAGATTTAAACTCTCCTGGGTATTTAGCTAACCAAATTGATTCTGCTTCATAACCTTTTATTTGGTTTTGTTCATCCATATTATAAGTTTGTAAAGAACCCGCACCATCAATTACTAAAATAGCTGCTTTATTAAAACCAGAATTATAAAAGGCACATGAGGCATGTAATAAATGATGTTCATGGTTTAACCACGTTACTTTAACGTTTGGGTTATATTTTCTTACTAAAGCAAAATAGGGGCTTTCAATAGTCCAAGGTAAACCATTCCATTCATTAGGATCATTAGTTCCTCCTATTACTAATTCGTTTACTTTATATTGAGAACAAATATCAACCATCGCTCTAAAAGGATTACCATCTCTTTTCATTCGAGATAATCTTTCTTCTTCTAAATAATAAACTAATTCTCCATCTGAAACTAAAGCAGCTGCTCCATTATGTCCAGGATGTATTCCTAATACATTATATGCCATTTATATTTTATTTAAAACTTCTTGTGAAAATATTTCATCAACATCCATATAAGGGCATTGGTATTCATTTTGTGCAAATTGATAATCAAATAGGGCAGAATCAATTAATTGGTTTGCTCTTTTAGTTAAACCTGCTACTATATTTTGATGTTGACTATAACCAAATAAAGTTGGAGAAGTTCCTACCCATAATACAGTAGAAGGTAAATTCATTGCCGCAGCAGCGTGTTGTAAACAAGAATCAATTAAAACACGTTTATTTGAATTTTGTAATAACGAAAATAGGTTTAAATTCGTCATTGGTGTATCTATAATTTTAATTGAGGGGTGTTGTAGTTTATATCCTTTAGGTCGGGTTATTTGAATTATATTATGTGTTTGAGAGTATTTATCTACTATAGAAGCAGCAAATTCCATAGGAATGTCTCTAGTCCAATTATATTCAACTTCATCATTAGTAGGTCCTCCACTTGTATGAATTAATAATACGGGTTTAGATGAAGGTTGATGTTGATAACGTTTTTGTTCTGCGTAATTATAGAATAGTTGTGGTTGTTGGTTTGTGTATTCTATACATAATAATTCACACCAACTTTCTAATACGTGTTTTTGTTTTGTAACGTGACCTGTTTGGTTATAAGGTTCTTGATTGCAAATTATAATATCTTTACCTTCAATATAGTCTTCATAAAAATGAGGTATATTTCCCGCATTATAAACTCTATCAATATTAGGATTATTTAAAAATACTTGGGGCCAAGAACATACTACTATTAATTTACGATCAGAGTATGTTTTTTTTATGGATTTAACTAAAGCAGTAGCTGCTACATTTTTACCTAAACCACCTTGTATAAACCAAATAAAATATTTTTCTTGAGAAATATTTTGCATCAAAACTTATTTAAATAACTTTATTTATATGTGTATAAATATAAAAAGGCTCCCTTTAGGAGCCTAATTTTTATATATATATTTTAATTACTAAACACTACCTGTGTAAAATGCTCTAAAAGGAACAGCTTTTGTATCTCCATATGCCCATACAGGATTTGAATTTGTATCAGTAACCCCTTCAACAGATACTTTTAATGTTACAGTATCCGGAGCTAAAGTTATTGTTGCATCAGTAGCTTGGGCTTGAAATGAAAAACTACTATTATCAGATGAGAAGTCAGAAATTATAAAATCATCAGAGATAATATCAGATATAGTAGGAACGGGGGTGATATTTTCTGAATAACTACATGTAACTCCTATGGGAGTATTATTAATTACTCCTGTAAAATCTCCCACAAGTGAACCCGATGGGTCTGAAGGAGTAAATACTCCATAAGGAGCATAAGTAAATTGAGGGTTTATAGCACTATAGAAAGTATTAGAGGCCGGTAAATAATAATCATGTGGGGAAACATTGCTATTACTACCTGTTGCTTCTAAAAAACTTTCTCCACTATTTAAAGATGTAGAGTTACCTCTAACTTTATTAACAACTTTATTATCTTTTATTATAAGAAAATTATTCATGTTTTAACTATTTTTTATTTCAATAATATTATTCCGCCCAATTAATAACTACAATACCATTAGCACCTTTCCCAAAATCTTGTTTCATTAGAAATTTGTAGCTCTGTTGATTATCAGAAAATCGTTGGCAAGTACAAAATGCTCCTCCTGGGGTTCCTGGGGTTGATCCTGAACAATGTCTACAATCACAAAAAGTTGGTGTGCATCCCGTACATGAAACACAAACAGCTGTACCTTGGGATGTTATCTGCAACTTACCTGGTATTGCTACTCCAACAGATTTATGACCTTGTCCACATTTAATTCCGGAAACTCCTACTTTACCTCCAGCTTCACTTCCTCCATTTTGAAGACATTGAGCAGTAATTCTACCAGTAACATCAGGATTAACTCCATGTAATCCATTATCCGTATACGCACATCCAGAATCATAATCGTTTACTCCATTACCACCACCCTCATAAGATAATGCAGCTGCATTTGTAGTACCCCCTGCATCATAACAAAGATTGGAAGTTGCAGGGTTAAAATTACAAACATGTCTTACACCTACTCCACCTTGTCCTCCATAAGCTACATATGAAGATCCAAAACAACTAGCACCACCAGCTAATCCACCTCCGGTAGATGATGAAATCTGAGCAGCATTTGGTGCAGTAGAGTCCGCTACAGACTGTGGATATATATAACTACCTGAATTACCTCCTGTACCAACAGCAACATCTATTTGAGTTGTAGCAGTTATTGGAAGATAAGGCTCTTGAATAAACCCACCTACTCCAGCAAAACAACTAAAGCCAGCATTAAATATTCTGTTTGGGTAATTACTTGTCCGTACCCAGTGAGCAAAAGCTCCACCACCACCACCGGCTCCAACAACGTCTGCTGCTAAAAACCCATTTCCATCTACTAAGTCTTGAGAGGGTGTAAATGTTGATGATGCTGTAAAACAACAAAATTTAAAATCTCTTCCTCCTCCTACTGCTACTCCATTAACACATAGGGCTCCTTGGACATTTGTGGACTGTAATATTGCCATAATCTATATAAATTTATACTTTTTTTTAAGTTTTATTCATCGATAAATATCAAGAAGTAGCAAAAAAGGCAATTTTAATTGCCCTTTCTTTTATAATATTCTAATTTACTTTCTTGTTTTGGTTTATTTGATTTAGGGGTTGATTTTATAAATGTAGGTAACCACTCCTT
>JGI24003J15210_10001168_pt1 | contig 11500 bp, 22 predicted proteins | sample LinPmetageLP28_FD_15210 | JGI IMG/M metagenome (IMG submission 15210)
TAAGTATCTTTCGATTTCGTTTAATGCTGTCTTAATGTATTTAGGAGCATCTTTTAATTGGCTTCGCAAATCGGACAAATTTGCTGCTGATGCAGCCTCGTTCTTATCCTTCTCGAATGTCTTAATTTCCTTTGAAACCTTTTCTTCTCTAAGCATGGCAAAATCTTCACCATCAATTTCACCGTTTTTATTACGGTCTAATTTCTTCTGTTTAGGAGAAAGTTCCTTTAGTATATTTTGCCAAGTCATGTTATTATCCCCTATTAAACCCAATACAAAAATTCGTAGTCTTTCTTATTTGTTCGCTCATTGACGGGAAGTAAATTACCAGATTCATCAGTGTTTTCAGGCAGGTACTTTAAATGAAAATTCCACGGAACATATACTCTTACTTTATCATTATCGCCTCTTTTTCCATAAAGCATTGTAGAGTATTTATCTCCCCTTTCTGTTGGTTTGATTATCTGCCCATCTTTTTTAACCCTGCCATAATTACTTACTTCATAATCGTCAAATTCGGTTGCTAAGGTAGATGTATAGCCTCCTGCCTTTGAACCACCCCAACCACGACTTCTTTCCTGTAAGTATTCGTTGTCAAACACTTCACCTTTAACTGGATTAGGCTCGTTATAAAAAATAACATCCCCTCGGTCATGCCTTCCGTGTAATTTACCTACATGAGGCATTTTTAGTATATCTTGCCAACTCATTGTATCTCGCCCTACTTGTTTTTCCTGTCAAACTCTTTCTATTGATATTCCTTTCTCGCTTTTAAGGCATCGTGATATTTGCGAGATATTTTATCTTTTAATTCCATAATGACAGGGTTCTTTTTTCTGCCGGTTCTCTTAAATTCAATTGTGTTCTCTACATCATTGTACTTTTCAAGCCAAATACGGCATTTATGTTCAAAGTCACCAGTAGCAGGAGTAAGTTTCTCCCAATCTACCTTTAACAATTCTTTCCCTTTGCTGATTAATTTAGAATCATCCCATTCATTTTTTAATATTTCTTTCCAAGTCATAATAATCCTTTTCCTGTTTATTGCTTATAATCGAATTTGTTTTTGAAAAAATGTGGCGGAATTTTTGTGGCACTAGCGCGTTTTTTTAATTGTTTTATTATGTATTCCCAGTTTAAAAATAGTTATTATTAATATAATTAATTAAATAGTTTTGTTTGTTTAGTTTTAATAGGATGCATTAATGTAATAACATCTTCTTTTAATAGTTTTAATTTATATGCTATTTCTTTCAATATGACCTTATTCTCTTTAGTGGTCTGTATATTGCGTTTTGTGGAGTTTGCTCGTATATCTTCGAGTATGGGATTAATAGATTCAATGATAGCGGATAACTGTTCAATTACCTCATTATCACTATTCATAGGACTCCCCTGCTAATGCCTATGTGTATTGGGTATTAAGCGTATCGTTTCTAGGGGTAATATGTTGTTCTATATGCCGATTATTTGCTTAATAGTATGTTATTATATGTTATTATCATTAAATAAGCATTAATTAAGTTATTAAATAAATAAATTAATTAAATAAAAAATTTAGAACAAAGCCATATGGTTGTAGATGCATATATGTTAATAGAGTCAATATCATAGATATATATAGATACTATAGATTATCTATGTATAAACCACCATAGACTCAATATGAGTTAAAACTATCTAAACGAAGAGGCTAAATCTTAATAGAATCAATGAATTATAATTAAAATAAATGCCAATATACTCTAATACATAGAACTATATAGATAATCTATTCCACAACCATATGGTATGCTTTGCTTTACCCAATTATATACCTTCTAAAACCTACATACTATGGTGCGACAAATAACGATAGATGCAATACGAGCCTTTAGGAACAACCAAGACTTCAAGCGAGGCAATACATGGGTTCAAATTGTTCATGGTCGCCGGTTTTTACACCTTCATGGTAATGTTATTGCTGAAATGACACAACACGGCGAATTATGGATTTGTGATGCTGGATGGCAAACAACGACAACTAAGGAACGCTTGAACGGTTTCAATATGGTGAACATTGTTCAAAAAGACTTTGAGTGGTATTTGAACGGTGAATTGTGGGATGGCTCATTGATTAAGGTGGAGTGGTGAATAAAACGCTCGAAATCGTGGATAAAGGGGGAAATCGGCTTTCGGGCCGGTTTCTCTCTTATTTTTTTGTTTGAATGGGTACTTGCACAAAGCAGTACCATATGGTTGCTTTGTTAACCCTATTTAATATCTAATTTCCCCTATATTCACTGGAGGCAACTCAAATGGAAATTTACAAGATAATTGACCGAGAAGACGAAAACGCATACTGCACCACAACGATTTACAAACATAGAGGTGGTGCGGAAAAGGCACTCAATCGAATCATGAAGCGACATGTTCGTACAATCATGATGAAAGTCGTGAAAATGACAGGAACCGTTCGTGGAGCAAATGTGACAAATTTCAACAATGCAGTTGATATGGTCGCAACACCTCGATACTACATCGAGTCGACTCGCATGAATACCGACTGGTGAATCAATTCGATAAATTGACGCAAAAGACCTACTTGGCAAGGTCAACACCCCCGAAAGGGCCACTCAAACCGACCTCATCCTCGCTTCGGCGGGGGTGGGGTCTTTTTTTATTTTAAAATTTAGGGTTTCAATAGGAATGATAACAAAGAAGCCTATACAACCATATGGTGTGCTTTGTCGGCTTGAATATATACTAAACCTCCGGTTAGTAGTGCTTCGTGAGGCGAGGCGTCCAATCATTCGTTCACAAACGAATAGGACAGGTGAAAACTATGGAACAAACAAAATACGAAACAAAAGCAAACGAGATTTTAACTTGGTTGAATGCGAATGATGCTGGTGCCCTTGGCCCCGTTATCGAAGCAACACTTCAAGCAGGTTTGACCGCAACAACCGACGAAGACCGAGATAAGTTTTGGGCTTCAGTTCGCTCATTGTGTGGTACACTCCCAAAATCCCCAATCCGTCGAGGTATTCAATCCAACCTCACGGCGGAGCAAAGTGCAAATGTGGATTCTGTCACAACCCGTATCGAGAATGCCTTTGCTTCAATTGGTGAAGCAGACCTCATTCTTGATGTTATGCACCCACGACAGCGTGGTGAATCAATCGGCCACTATGATTCAATTGAATCATGGGCCGCAGACATGGCTTCTTCGGTTAATCGAAAATTGAAGATGGCTATCAAGGAAAACCGTTGGGACGGTTCGCTTAACGGCGATAATCTCACAGGGATGGCCCTTCCCGAACCAAAGGCCGAAAAATCGGAGGTCTCCGACTCCGAGTGAATTGAGTGATTGATTCGTCTTGCCTCATGTTGCACCCTTCCGGCCCTTTCGAGGGTCGGGGGGCTTTTTTTTATGCTTTCAATTCGAGGTACGCCTAAAGGCAACAAAGCAGTACCATATGGTGTGCTTTGTCGACCCAATCATATATCAAACACCCAATTAGTAGCAACAGGAGTGATAAACATGATACAAGCCCTACAAAGATACCTAACCGAAGCATTGAGCCACCTTCATATTATGAAGGCGGTTGAATTTGAATTTGATGAATACAACCCAAACATCCCAGTTTGGGTCGATTCGGAGTATTCGTTGGAATACTTCACCATCGCTATGCAAATGGTGACTGATGAAGAACTTCGACAACAAATGGAAAGCAAATACGGAGTGGAATGAAATGGAAACAGACTACACAATAGCACACCATCAAGTTCCAATGCACATTTTTGAGCGATTGATTGAGGTAAAGCCCGAAGGCACATATCGGGCACTTACCAAAACAACCGTCGCTTTCACTGTGACAAAGGAAAGTTTTCAAGAACACTGGTTTTTGCATCGTGATGATTGTACCGATTGGTACAAGCAAAACAATACGGAACCATCGGTAAAAACGGAGGGAGAAGAATGACACTGAAAGAAGCCATCAAGATTCGTCTTGATTATTTGATTGCTTTCGTGGAGAACAACGCCCGAAGGGAAGAACTGACAAGAATAGAAGGTGAGGAAGAATGAAAAAAACAATAACATGCAAAAACGGGAACTGCACAACATGGTTTGATAATGAATGCGCTCATCATCGGGTGGCATTGGTTGATGCTTGGCGTAGACTCAAGACATTCTGCGTTTGTGAGCGTGAAACCAATGATTGAATCAAACAATACCTTTGACATATGCGCCATCTGCATTTTGGATGATTATCATGATTCGGACCAATTCATTTGTGATGATTGTTATCGAGAATTGGAGTCGTTGAAAGCCGACCAATTGGCGTCAAGGTGGGATTGAGTAGGTTTGAGTGTGTTTTCTTCGATTGTGTGGGAATGGGGGGCTTCGGCCCTCCGTTCTCTTTTTTTTTCTATATCGAGGTCGCAGAACCAAAGCGCAACCAAGTTCCATTGTCATTCGTATGTGTTATTTGGGTACAATTATTATATACCAAAAATAGAGTATGTTTGATATAGTCAATTCCTATTGCACTTATATCATATATCGTATAAATATACTATACTATAGTGGTGAAAAAGTCCATCCTACCATCCATCCTATTCGGTAGGATGCTTAACCTTCAAGAAATGAAGGGGTTGTGTTCATAAGTATGAAATATTAATATATTTATTATTATATATCCTATTATCCTATTATCCTATACCCCCCTTAGTCTCACCACAGGGAACACCATAACCTATGTTTATTGTGGTACTTATGAGAACCCCTCTCTCTTGAGAAAGACACACCCCCCCATAGGATAATAGGATGAATAGGACGCATGGCCGCAGTACGGCGTTTTTCAATCCTAAATGGGTAGGATTGACAATAGGATGAATCAGTCATTTTTCAGAAGTTGAAATTGCATGAAATCTAACAATTGATTCAAAATGAATTTCTTAGAATGGGGAAAGAAAAAAACGGCTCGTTTTTCTGTGGCTTCGATTTTCACTAATGATAAAGTTGAGTTTGGCAATCTCGATGATGGAGATTCACTCCCTATTGCTCAAAACCACATCGGTTTATATATGGTTAGATGGTAGCAATAATGCCCAACTGGGCAGGATTGAAAAATATGGAACAAGTAAAGTGGGACTCTCTATGTATAGAGATTAACGATTATTTAGAAGCAGATGAAACATTGGATGCCGCACTTCGACAAGTTGTTGAATTGCACCTCCAAGTAGGACAGGAAAACCCAAGTGAGCAAGAAGCCGCACAAAACGCGCTTAAGGCTCTTCTTAAGGGTCGTGACGGAACTCCGTTCCGCCGTGGACAAAAGAGCAGTGTGCCAGCAAGCGTTCGTGTCGCAATTGACCGAATTTGTGGTGTTGTGCATGAAGCAAACTTGGCTTATTACAACCATGATGGCATTATGTCGTCATTGTCGTTTAAGCACACCAAGTCCGGTGGCGGCCTTTACGAATCTGCTGATGAATTTGCATCGGCTCAAACTAAGAAAATGCGAAACAAACTTTCGGGTATGGTTCGTGATGGTTCTTGGGATGGCAACATCAACTCTCTTCTTTCAACAGAAGAAACAACCGAAGAGTGAATTTAATTCACTTAGAAGTTAATCACTTAATCTGCGGATTAAGATAGCCGAAACATTGGGGGGTTCGCCCCCCTTTGTTTCTTTTTTTACCACATGGGAGTTTTATTCGGTAATAAAACCATTTTTGCATCTCCGCTCGTCGTTTCTTGGTTCGGCGTGGTTTTCCTCCCGCCTGTGGTATGTCCATCAATAGGGTTTTTAGAGCCATTGATTTTTATTACCCACTTCTATCGTTTCTGTGGGGAGCAGGGAGCGCCTTTTATATACTGGAAGAGGGCATAGCATTGCTGAAATCGAGAAAACTGACATTTTCAAACTTTGTCGAATAAATTTCTTTTTCAAACAAAACGCTGAAGTGGGTGAGCATGGTTAAAACCGCAGGGCTTAAGTTCCTGTTCTTAAAGATTCGCAGGTTCAAATCCTGCCTTCAGCACTAAATGGAACTTTAGCATAGTTTGGTTAATGCACTTGGCTCATAACCAAGCGACCATCGGTTCAAATCCGATAAGTTCCACCATTCATGGGCGAAGTTGAGAGTAACATCGAAACGGGTGCAACAAGAAGTAGTTTGCCTTAATCGGCTTAATTCGTATCTCCTTCGCCCTCCTATTCACTAATACAAATGAGGCAAATAACATGAACAAAAACCTAATAAAAATTGAACAAGAAATACTGATGAATTATATAATGAACCACAAAACTGCAACAAAGGGTGAGTTAGCAGACGCACTTACAGTAAAAGGTGCTGATTCACTAACTAAACTACCATTGAAGAATGCAGTTAGAGCGCACATGTCGGCTCTTAGGCGAAGATTTTTAGGTCACGGAATTACTTTCGTTACTGTTGAAATTAATCGAGGAACTACTTACACACTGACAGAAGAAGCAGACAATTTTATCTTTGATAATCTTGCAGAAGTAGTAATGGATGAAGAAGATAATTTCATCGAAATGGTATATAGCCTACCAATAAAGGCAATTAAGGAGGAATAAAAATGAACATAACAGGAACCGCACAACAAGAAGCGATATGGCAAGCCATTGAAAAAACTAACGATGATATTGTAGTAAATGCTGGTGCTGGCACTGGTAAAACATTCACTATTGTTGAAGCATCAGGAAGACTACCAAATCATCTAAAGCGGGGCTTTCTTTGCTTTAATAAAGAAATTCAAAAGGAACTACAACACCGACTACCGGAAGGAGTGGATGCAAAGACATTTCACGCACTTGGTTTTGGTGCATTCTTTAAACAAGGACTTCGCCCTAAAGTTAGCGGATATAAGGTAAAGAACATCATTGATTCTATTCCCGCTTTGGGTCGTGACTATGAAAGTGCATATCAATTAAGTAAGTTAATTGGTTTGGTAAAGGGTTCAATGATTGACCATACCGACGAAGACAAGGTTCGTGAATTAATTGATACTTATAACATTCAATTCAAGACCGCTTCTGATGAAGAAATTGGAATGGATAATATCGGAACTATCCTTGAAGACTGTTTGGCTAATACTGGTCAAATTGATTATGATGATATGATTTGGATGCCATTAGTTAAAGAATGGTCACTTCCACAGTTCGATGTTCTATTTGTCGATGAAGCACAAGATTTCAACGAAATGCAAAGAGAGTTGATTGTTCGATGCACTACAAATGGCCGATGTATTATTGTGGGTGATAAAAACCAAGCAATTTACGGCTTCCGTGGAGCAGACTCAAATTCAATGGATGTTTTTTCCAAGCGTTTGAAAAACATGGGTAAAACAGTGACACATTTTCCAATGACTCTCACATGGCGATGCCCAAAGAATATCGTTTATGAAGCAAATCGGTATGTCAAGGACTTTAATTGCCTCGATACTGCTGAGAAAGGTGCGGTTTATGTTGATTCGCACTTTAATCCAGTTAAGGATGATATGGTTCTTTGCAGATACAATGCTCCTTTAGTGAGTGCTTTTTATGAGATGCTATCTCAGGGTAAATCAGCCTACATTAACGGGCGAGAGATGACAAAAGGGATTGTTAATGCTGTCAATAAGATTACTAAGCACAGTAATATGAGCAGTAAAGAGTTTGTTGAACTCTATGACATTGATTTTAATATTCAATATATGCGTCTTGTCAATGCCAAGAAACAAAACCAAGCAAATCTTCTTGAAGATAAAAGAAAATGTGTAAGAATCTTTGCTGGTCGTGCTGATACGGTTGGTGGAATACTTGCAGAAATTGAAAGAGTTTTCAATGGTAGCAAAAAAGGAGATATTATGCTCTCAACCGTTCACAAGGCAAAGGGTCTTGAAGCAGACAATGTTTATATTCTTGCTACTGATAGGATGCCACACCCGAAGGCAACTAACCCACAAGAAGAACGCAACATTTGTTATGTTGCTATTACAAGGGCTAAAAAGAATCTGCATTATGTTGGTCCAAGACCAAAGAATTGAGGAATAAAAATGAAAGGTAACATTTCAACCGAGACTAATGTGTTTCTTTGTGAAATATTCGCTATTTCTATAGCGGAAATAAGACAGATGAGACACATTATCAAAAAGCGACCAATCACTACTTATTCTCTTTGGGAGGAAATCAGTGAAGAAGAGTTCAATGTTCTTAGGAACATAATCAAAGATGAGTTCAAGTTAGGTATGATAAAATTCGAAATATTTTTCGAAGTAATTGATAAGTACCGTACTAAATATAAACTAAAGGCAAATAGGATTCGTCGTAGCAAATGGTCGAAAACCGAAAAAGGAAAAGTTTCGTTAAAGAAAACACAACAAAAATATTACGAAAAGAATAAAAATGAATTAAACGCTAAAAGAAAGAGGTATAGAAATGGAAGAAATAATTGAAGCAAAGAGGGATTTAGGTGACGGTCGCTGGGACCGCATTTTAAAGCGAAAGATGGTTGAACTATCTTATGCTGATACCTATGAAGAAGCGAAAGATGAATGGGAAGCAACAGGTAGGGTCTATAAACAAAAGTTTGACAATAACCATCCTGATTGGACTAATGGGCATGCAGGGCATTGTTTGTGTGGGCATCCAGTAGTTTATCACTTTGAAATTCGCAATACTGTTACAGGTGTTCACGAATGCGTTGGTTCGGACCATATTGGTGCTTATCTAATTATTCGTGAAATTGTTCGTGATACTGGCATCAATGCCGAAGATGTTACTGATGTTCAAATTCAAACATGGTTAAAAGACCGTGTGGCTGTTATGAAGCGTGATGCTTGGTGGGATGAACATGGTGAGCATTTTAATGAAATGTATGATGCAATCGAAGACATTGATTTGGTTATCAATAATAAAAGAAGTGATATTACATTTAATGTTATAACTCGCCAATACCAATACCGTTATCAACCGAAAACAAGGGCAACTGGAAAATTCGGAGATTACGGTTATCGAATGGCTTCTATTACATGGCGTTGGGATAACCCCAATAACCCCAAAAATCAACTGAATAAGTATGGTTATCCCAATGAAAGACTTTGGACAGATTTGATTCTGTTCCATGCTTTGCGAGAGCAACACAGGGTTGTAGCAAAAAGACACACTACTGAGATTAATCGTCAGAATGCCGCCCATGCAGAAATTACGGCTAGAAAGATTGAGCGGGAAAGGATTAAGAAGATAGAAAATGAACGACGAATGATTCTTTTGAAAGAAAAAAGACGACTTGAGGCGATTGCTTGGGAAGAAGGTCGTGAAGAAAGAGAAAGGCTAGCAAAAATTAGGGCTATTGAAGTTGAAAAGGCACGAGAACTTGCAAAGGAAAGGCGCAAAAAACATGCGGAAACAATTCTTTCAGCAAGTAATGAAAACTTTGAAACCCTAAAAGATTATTACGGTCTTCCTGATTTTGTTCCAAAAAACCACATATCTTCAGATATTAGAAGTTATGTGGTAATAAAAGAAATGCTTATGGAAGGTATTCAGTTAGATGTTCATCATCTAAGAACACTTAAGCGAATTTTAGGATAAGTTCTCGTTGATTAAGTTCAACTTGTATTTGGGTTTTATAGGGTAATGAAGGGAAAGTTTTCACTCCGCAGAAATGTGGTTTCTTGATGGGTGGTGGTTCGTCCACCCTTCCCCCAAAATAAAGGATTTGATAGTATGATAAATTGGATAAAGAAATTCTTCGTTACAGAAGAAAAAACAAAACACAGTCCTAAGTGCGCTTCATGCGGGCTTAATGCATCAATGTATATGTTGATGGAGTTTCAAACATTGAAACTGATTGAAATAGAAGAAAAAATAATAGTAAAAATATGCGGAAGTTGTTATAATGAAATATATGAAAGATATAATCCCAATTGGCTCCCACCACCTGTTCAAGCAAAAGTTCTTGAATAGATTGGTAGCCTTAGAAGAACAGCGAGAAATACTGTATAAACAATTCGTGGCTAATGGTATGCGCCACTATGAAGCATACCAAAAATCAATAAGGAGATTAAAATTATGAAAGAACTAATACAAATAACAGATGCCGAATTTGCCCTACTTTGCTACATTAAAGAAGTAGCAAGAGAACAAGTCAATGGTATGGACTACGAAGTAAATGATGCGATTGTAGATGTAATTAACATTCTGCTAGATGCTCACTGTGTTGTGGAGGAATCCGAATGATAGTTAATGAAGAACTATACAAGAGAATGATTCTATACATAGCAGAAATTAACAACTGTTATGACGAAAGCATATATGAAAACTTTGGAATAACATGGATGCAACTACATAGATTGCGAATGGAAATAGAAGCAACAGGACTAACTTATGATATGTTAGCAGGTGAAGAAGAATGATACTATGTAGGTGTCAAGAATGTATGAATCAATTCTATGATGAAAAAAATCATCATCATACAGACGAACATGGTTTATTTCACCATAAGAAATGTAATCATATTACCCAGATTGACTTTGACTCAATTGAGTTTGAAACAGAACGATGGAGTGAAGAATATGAAATGTATCTTATGGAAAAAGTTACTCATTGGCATGGATATAGATGCACATGTGAACAATTATACAAGGAGGAAGAAGAATGAATATATTCGCACTATCAAAAAGCCCAAGTCAATCAGCAATAGAAATGCTTGACAAACATATTGTCAAGATGCCTACTGAAACATGTCAAATGCTTCATACTAACATTCTTTACATGGAATACATTGAAAAACATGGTAAAGAGCCGACTCTCAACGAACTTAAGGAATTTCATTGGCATAATGACTCGCCATTGATGAAGCCAGCCATGCTAAACCACCCCTCAACCATTTGGGCGAGGCAATCTATCGCTAACTTTGATTGGCTTTTATATCACGGTGTGTTCCTTTGTTCTGAATACACTCATCGTTATGAGAAAAAACACGGAACGGAGAAAAGAATTGTTGATTGCGGTTCATACCGTAAATTGATTGAAAATCACAATTATCCTTTGAATAAACTTACTCCGGTATCTATTGCTATGTTTGATAAATACCGACTACCCCAAGAAGAACATACTTGGGATTTTGTTATTCGGTCTTATCGACATTACTATCTCGAAGGAAAGTGGGAATTTGCCACTTGGAAAACACAGCCGCCTAATTGGTGGCCTAAAGACCATTATGATAATATGATGGCAAAAAAGGTTGAGGCATTCAACCAAACATATAATGCCAAACTGGAGGAAGAAGAATGAAAATAACAGAAGAATTGCTATATCAAATATTGCTAGAATTACGAAAATTGAACGACTATTTTAAAGTAGGTGAAGAAGAATGAGATATACTTTAGGTGCTTGGGAGAAATTAGCAAAAAAGTGGAGAAACCCTGCTGGAACTACTCGCCAAAACATTGAGAAGGCAATTATGGAAAGCCCAACTCTATTTGTGGAGGAAGAAGAATGAA
>JGI24003J15210_10001172_pt1 | contig 11487 bp, 14 predicted proteins | sample LinPmetageLP28_FD_15210 | JGI IMG/M metagenome (IMG submission 15210)
AAGCATTAGATTCAACTAAAAGATTTTCACTCGACGGCTCCACCAGAATCATCGGCACGGAATCAACGTAATCAACGCGCACCGTGTTAGGACTGGCTGACGCTATGTTACCGCTGGCGTTCGTGAACGTGGCGGTGCCTGCGCGGGTCGCTGTGATAACGTCGAGGGTCTCAGGTAACGCCGGGTTCAGATCGAGCGTTGGGTTCTCCAGGGTCCCGACCATCGAGTCACGCGCGTCAAACAAAAGGAACGGGTTTAGCGCAAATATGCTAAAGCCCCCTCCAAGTTTTTGGGTTAGCTCCGAGTGGCTAAGAGCCCTAGTAAGCGGACGCGTGAGTGGTCGGGTTAGAGACATTATTAGAATGCTTTGTTATCAGCGACAGGAGCGACGATGATGTCTACGTTGGTAGGCGCAGCACTAAGGTCAACTTTGAGCTCCTTCGAGGACGTCGTGAACAGTGCTTGTCCGTTCGCAGTGAACGTGACGTCTTCACCAATATCAACATAAGAATCAGCGATCTTGTGCTGTAGCTTGATTTGGGCAGATCCGAATGTGCCAATAACAGCAAACATTCCAGAGCTTCCATTCCAAGTCATGTCGATATCAGCGGCGCTGGTCACATTGCGAGACACAGTTCCGATTCTTGTAATTTCAGGCATGGTTTCTGTTTAGTATATATTTATGAATAATTAACCCCCGCTCCTCCTTTAGGCGTGCTAATTGAAGAACGAGGGATTGTGAGTGGTGAACGACGAGATGCCTTAGTTTTACGTTGTTGTCTGGCTGGGCTAAGTGCTTTCTGTGCGACCTTGGTGGGTGGCGGTGGGGGCGCAGGAGGTTTAGGAATCTCTGGCATCTTAGGGGCTGACATACACATGGCTTATTGTCTTAGGTTAGTATTGAGAATATTCTTGTTTTGTTCTTCGTGAACAGTGCGGAGAAACGTAACAACCGAGCGCTGTCCATAGTGGTAGTCGAGATGCCTCAGAGTTGTAGTAGGCCCAAAGTCTCGCTTCGGATATGCCTTTTCGATAGCTTCAAGCAGACGCAACGGCACTGTAGGCCAGTGCTCGGTGTTTTCATATAAGCTCATGCGTCAAGAAATATCGTCTAAAGTTTGAGGTAGAGCACCGCTGTCGATCATTTTGCGAGTCTCAACGAGACACATTGCGTTCCAAATGACCGCCCCACCGTGGTCTTCACTGAGGTCTCCCTGCATAAACGACCACAAGTGGCGATACAAGCTGTCAACGTAGCGAGACAAAGGAATTCCTTTGCGCCAGTTGTCCCTGCCATACTTGGTGGCACCGTCTTCGAAGCGGCGCGATACAGCCTGGAGCGCAGCAACAGGAATACAACTAGGCATTCCCTTGCCGATCATGGCGTCTCTCACAGCTCCCGTGTCGAATTCACTGCGTTCCCCTGAGTCAGGTAACACACTCTTATTTTGTTTGTTCATGGTAGTGTTTCTTTAGGTCGTTTTCTAAGTTAACCAGTGTGTCTTTTAGATACGGTGTGGGATAATATTTATTAATACGCTTTTTGTCTGGCGTAATGACTGTGTCTTTGTGGATCAAGTTGTGCTTAGCGAGATAACGCATGGCCGCTGTGATGTTCTCACCGCTAAGGCCCATGAGTCGAGCCAAAAGGCTGTTCTCGATGCCAGGACGCTCGAACACAGCGATACACATGCTAGCCCGGTAGAACGTCGTGACACCAGCGCGTCTCATGGTTTCACTTAGGATCAGTAGGTGTCTCATGGTGTCCACAGTTTAATGTCAACGCCATCGTAGTCTTCGGCGCGGAGTATCCTGGCGAGCCTAGCGGTGACCAGTGCGTCGTCTTCGGTGAGCCCTGCTTTCTCGTAGGTCGCCACCACNGTTTCCCAGTTGTANCCGTCTTTCTCAAGGATCTTCTCGGCGGTCTTAGTGCCGATCCCTTTGACGCCCATGTAGCCGTCGGTCGGGTCACCTGCGAGTGTCTGGATGAGGTGGAACTTGTCGGCTTCTTCAGGGGTGACACTGCGCATCTCGTCTCGCAGCATGTTATACCAAGTAATCGGCAGGGTCCCAAAGTCTTTGTCACCACTCACTGCCACAAAGGTCGGGTCTTCAGTGGCCATGATGCCGCACACGTCGTCAGCCTCGAGCCTCGGGAACACACGGGACTCGTAGGACTCAATGGCCCATGAGCGTAGAGCTTTTAGGCCTAGAGGTTTACGAGTGTTTTTCCGGTTTGATTTATAATTAGGGAATATATCGTAGCGGTAGTTCGCTGTGTCTGAGAACGCGAGGATAAACTCTGCGTCTTTGTCGAGCTTTCTGACCACACTCATAAGACAAGAGTCAAAGCTGTGCTGTGATTCCTTCTCGCTAGAGTGCAGTGTCCATGTGTCTTCGTCCCATTTGATTTCGACCTCAGTAGAGAACGAGGCGCGGTAAAGGAACATATCTCCGTCTATTATTAATTTCATATCTTTAGTGTGTTTCGGCCCAGTTGTTTCCGACTTTGTATTCTCCGTCTAGTGGGCACAGGAGACCAAAGGTTGCACCAGCGTTGATGATAGCATTGACAAAGCGCTGGCCGTATTCGTCTGCTTTTTCTGGAGGGCAACTAAACTGGACCTCATCGTGGACGTTAGCGTGGAGCGTGTAGTCTTCTCCGGCCATGTCGTTGACAAAGTGCACCAGTGCTTGCTTCATGCATATTGCTCCGGCTGATTGTAACAAAAGGTTAACAGCCGAGTGCGGGGACCGACAAGGCAACGTGCGCCCGTCGAGTCCTTTGAGAAAACCAAAGCCTTCTACTTTGTCTTTGACGGCCTCGCGTAACCTTTTGATCGCTGGCATCTGTTTGAAAAACTGAGCCTTGAGCCTGCTGCCGTCCTGTGCGGTCCCATCGACGACCTCTCCGATCTTGGAGTCTGACCCACCGTAGATTAGACAGTAGATGAAGCGTTTCGCTGCGTTTCTGTCAGGTAAGCCTGCGGCCTCTTGGTTAGCCGTGTGTACGTCACCACTTAGGATCTCATGGGTGTAGCGCCCATCGTCGATCTTGTGTAGGTAAGCGGCTAACATCCGCAACTCAAGCCCCGAAGCGTCACAACCCACAAGGACACGCCCTGGAGGAGCAGTGAACAGCGCACGGCACTCGTAGCCATATTCAGCAGACACTGAAGGACACTGTGCAACATTCGGCGACTGATGACTACATCGGCCACTCACGGTCCCACCTGTGTTCACTGAGCCATACATATTATTATTATTAACAAGCTTGAGCCAGCCGTTTTTACCTTCGGCTAACTGACCGAGGCGTTTAGCAACCAACAGATACTCTAGTAACTGCAGGCTCTGCGGTGTGTCGATCCCACGCAGCACTGCCTCGTTGATCGCAGGACGCTTACCCTCGAAACACTCAGGCTTCCAACCGCCTTCGATGAGTCTCTCTGAGATCTGATCGCGACTCTGTGGGTTAAACGGAACTTCTTTGGTTCGCATCTCGCCTTTCTTGACGTCCTTGTGTCCCGCTTCGTTCGCCTCTTTCTTTGTCAGCCACTTCTTGCCATCAGGGGTTACCCACCAAGGCCGCTTAGTCTCAAGAACGCGGGGCTGGAACGTGTGCTGTAGTTCACCGTCGAGTTCAGCACGTCTTGTTACGAGCTTACTTAGGAGTGTGTTGGCTCCCTCGACGTCAAACGGAAACCCGTTCTCTTCTTGGGTTCTTATGGCACGCGCAAAGTCCATCTCAAGCACTAGGTCTTGGTCAGTGTGCGTCCGGTCTTTCATGAGGTAAGCAAAGAGGGCCTCGTTGACCACCACGTCCTGGACACAGTAGTCTTCCATCTCTTGGCTCCAGTGTTCCCAGGTTTCGGTGGCACCGTGCTCGTCTTTGTGGACACCCAAGCGCATACCCCAGGACTTCAACGAGTGCGACCCACGCAAAAACGTAGGGAGCTTCGCTTCGTTCCAGTCTTCGCGTTTACGGTCTGGGTGGTTGAGTCTACCCAAGACCATTGTGTCGATGATAGTTGGGTGCTCAAAGCCATACATTTTACGTAGGGCCGGAAGGTCGAACCCGATGCCGTTGTGTGCGACCAAACAGTCAGCCTTAGATAATCTCTCTAGTGCTTCATTAATATTATTACACTCACCATTGTTGCGATAGCGGTGGGTCCCTTCGTTGTCCATGATGACGATACAATGCACAACCTCTAGTCCCTCTAGGGTATTCCAGTTGCCGATCGCGTTGGTCTCTATGTCAAATACTGCTGTGTTCATCTTTTAAAATGGGTTAGTGGTGTCCATGACGTGGGTTTCAGTGAGTCGCGCTGTGTCCTTTTCGTAAGCCAACGAACACGCCACGCCTGTCTCTCCGCTAAAACGGTTCTTTAGAACCCTCACGGTTGTCTTGTTGCGGTCCTCTGGGTCTTCGGCTTGCTGCGACCTTTCGAGCCCTATTACCATGTCTGATAGTTGGGCTATGGCTTGGGAGCCCCTAAGGTCCGAAAGACTAACGGCGCGCCCGTCTTCGTGGCCTCGGCCTTCAGGACGCTTAAGGTGGCTCACGAGTAACAAAGCAACCTTGGTCTCTTCGACAAGAGAGCGCAGTGCGGTCATTGTGTTATCGATAAGCCTGCGTTCATCACCGTCACCAATGCCTGAAACAACAATACTGATATGGTCTAACACAACAAAATCAACGTCGTAGGTTTTGATCATGAAGCGAATCCGGTTGAGCAGGCTGTCAGACGCCAGGCTACCGAAGTGATCATAGACGTAAAAACGACCGCTACCTACTGTCGCATCAAAGGCATCCTTGAAGGCGTCGTCGCGTTCAAATGGTTCTAAGTGTAAACACTTGCCCATCTCAAGACCGATGATGCTCAGCGCTGTCTTCTCGACTGACTCTTCGAGCGCGATGTAACCAATGCGCTTGTCAGTAGTTTTCATTAGGTGGTGCGTGATCACCCGGCAAACCTGTGACTTGCCGATCCCACTCCCGGCACAGAGCGTCACAATCTCAGATTGCCTTAGTCCATGCGTGAGCCTGTTGAGACCCGCGAACGGATACTCTAAAGACTCGACCTCGTGGTGCTCTGCGATCTTCTCGTAGAGCTCTTCGCCAGACAAGATGTCGTCAGGGCGCCAGACTTTGGCACTGAAGATCGCACCAATAATCGCAGACTTTTTGCCTTCGATAAGACACTCGTTGGCGTCTTTGTGTGGCAGGTGAGCAACCTTACACTTACCCGCAGGTAACATGTGGGCAACCTCTTCGACGGCGTTGCGTCCACTCTCGTCCATGTCGAACATTAAGATCACCTCCTGGAAACCAGAGAGCCAGTCAAAGTGTTTCTTGAACATCGACTTGGCAGACTGAGCGCCAGCGCCAAGGCTCACCACAGGGAACTCACCGCCCTGGGCTACTGCCACAGACATCGCGTCGATTTCTCCTTCGGTTACAACAAGCTTAAACCCTGGCACCGGGTTAGCCCACAGGTGCTGTCCGAAGAAATGATCGGGCTTTCCGGCGCATCGAAAGTCTTTACCTGCGAAGCGATACTTCTGGGCGATCTTCTGGCCCGGCAGGTCGTAGTAGTTTGCGATGTGACAAGGCTTACCATTAAGGTGGCCTACTTGGTATCTGAAACGACGGCAAGTAGCCTCGTCGATACCTCTAGACTCTAACGCTGAGTATTCCCCGTCGATAAAGTCATTATTATTATTATTTATTATATTTTCCATTGTTCTCGGTGTTCCATTCCCGGCACGAAAAACTCCACAAGCATAACACTTAGTGGAGTCGTCAGTATTTATAGTTAATGCATCGCTGCTGCCACAGTCTGTGCAAGGCTGATGCGTCAAGGCGGCGGTAAGTTGATCCATTCGTTTGGTATCTTGCTCTTTGCGTCACACCACTCAAAGCCATTATCATCACACCACTGACCATAGGTCGTCTTGCTGTTCTTGTTGAGCGTCGTGTTAGCATTTTGAAATACAAAACGAACGTCTGAGTCAGGGTTTTGCTCACGAACAAGTAAGTGTTTGGTGCGGTCTGAGCCCTCAAAGTAACCCTTGACTTCTAACATGACGCCATTAGGCAACACGAAGTCAGGCGTGTAGGTCTGGGGCCTTAGATATTTAAGCTTTTGGCTCTCGTAAGAGTAGTCAACCCCAGCCCCTTCAAGGGCCGAGGCGACGCGCTTTTCTAATCTAGAACGAAAAATCCCCGTTCTCTTTGCCTTGTATCTCCTCATCGTGTAGCTCATTAGTGAACTCTTCACCACCAGAGAATCCACCCTCGACTGATCCAAAGACAGAATCTTTAGCGCCGTATTCGATTAACTCAATAATCTGGACAGAACGTAACCGAAGGCTCACTCCAAACTTACCACTCACAACCCAGACATGAGGCTCTAGTGCTAACTTGATGCGAGACCCTGAGCCTACTTGTGGCATCTTTATCTTTTTACCAGTGGCGTTGTAACAGGCTACATTAAAATTAATAACACCTTTGTCACGGGTTTGCCGCTGGGCGACCTGCTTGGCCATAATGTAAAAACCCTCGTCGCTTTGTCTAAACGGTGTCGAGGCGTCTTTTGTGAGTTTACCTTTGGACTTCTCAGACTCTTTCACAAGCTCTGCAGCATACAAGTCGTCGTAGTCGCTTTTCATAGCGTTCCACTCAGCTTCGGTAAGCACCAGTCTTACCTGGTAAACACCGCCAGTGTTAAACTTGTAGTCTGGCTCATGGAGATGCGGGTATAGGGCTTCTCCTTCGGGTGTTACGATTAGTTTATTACTCATTGTCTTTTTCTTTCTAGTTTTGTTTTAGGTTTTATGCAAAGAAGTATGTTGACTCCTTAATTTTGTTAATCTCAGCGTCACCAAACTCTGGTGGCACTGGGAAATCTAGCTCTGGGTGTTGTTCCTGTAACTGACTTCGCCACTCACTTAATAGGTCGCGAGAAAAGAAGTCAACAAAAACTTCACGTAAAGTTGAAGAAAGTTGGTCACACTTGTTTGCGTGGGTGCCATAGCTGTCATGGATAAACGAAAAGTCGTAGATACCATGCTCTTTGTTACACCGCACAACAGTCTCGTGAAGCGCTGCTGCGTCTAGGCTATGGACGACGTTAGGTGACGCACCGTTGACCATGCGGCGCCTACTGATCAACGTGTCGTCGTCTTCGCGGAACTTAACGCACGTTGCTTTACCACTAATATATGTATTTACCTGCTGGTTGTGAACTTTGTAGTATTCTTGGTGGACCGGGAAGCCTGTCGGTGACACCCATGACAGCGCTTTGTTTTGATCAGCGATGAGCTTAGCGCACGCCTGGAACCAGTCCATGCACTGCTTAGGTTTCTCTAGGACCGACTCAATGCCCTGCCAGACATGCGTGGCTAACAGTTGGATCGCTTGGTATCTCACGTCGTCACTGAACGGTTTCTCTCGTTTCTTACCGTGGATTTGTTCGTCATACCATTCATTAATATATGCCCTATTAGAATACGGAGTGAGCCCATAAGAATAACACATTACGGGCCTCTTGCAGGTGCGCCTATCGATCCCAAAGGCCACCCAGGCTTTCGCTAGGTCACTCCCGTCGGCCTTGAGTGACGCCAAGGCGTTCTTGGCAACAACGCCATAGATGTCCTCAGGGCTGTCCGTTGGTAAAACATTAGTGGCCTTCATGCCATACGGATCTCTGGTTAACATCGAGAGAATCTGTAGGCCATTGTTGGAGGCGTCGAGGTTCACTGGTAGCGTCGAGTTAACTTTACCGTGCGTCTTGTATTCGGCCCACTCGAAGCACCACGCCAAGAAAACCCAAGGCTTGTCGGCTTGGGTCCAGGTGAGGTCTTGGCGCGGGTCCCTGGCGATGCGCATGGCTCGCTCGGTGAACTTCTGGGCCCAGTGCCAACGCTCGTCCAGTGTGACCTTGTCGTTACCCCAGGCGTTTGCGCCGGCAACTGCGAGCCACTTTGCGTCGTTGTCGTTGGCCACACGCTCACTCCGGGCAAACTGTAGTAACCCCCGGCACAGGTCGTTCCCCATGACACTCAAAGACGATGATATATTATATACTCTACCCCGAAAGTCACAGTGACTCGGATAGAAAAACCGAGAGGCACTGAGCTTCTCGGCTGTGTAGATAATCTTACTGGTGAGAAGGCGCTTGGACTTGGTGCTGGCATTGCGCGAGTAGATCCCAGCGGCCATACGACGCCACTTCCGGTTTACCTCTTCGTCTTCGTGGAAGTTATTAGGAACGTCAGGGATCACCTCGTCTTCTTTGGATGGCAACGCGCCGACCTCTACGTTGTTACCCCAGGCCCACTGTGCGACCCCAAGGACCTTCGGGTTTACTACCCACGGTGTCCCCTGGATCAGATTGCACGCTTCCATTGGCGTCTCGACGTGGTGGGTCTCGTTGTCACGCAAGAAGTCCATGTTAGACGTCTTGATAAACGGTAGCTTTGGTAACGCTGTGCCTGCTGTGTCATAACCACCTTCCCAGATAGAACGCCAAGGCAACGGTGCGTCGGCAGTAGGCAACCAGAACGGCTCAAAGAGCTCTTTGTTGTCGTTGTAGTTCTCAATCCAGTCAAAGGTAGACTTAGAGGCTGTAACGTAGCGCGTCGGCTTCTTGCCTGCTTTTTCTAATATGTATATATATTCAACAAGACCAGTGACGTGGCGCAACAGTTCGACTAGCGTTAGACCACACGATAACTTGTCGCGACGCCTCCAGTCCTCGTAGTCAGGCATGAGGCCTTTTGAGGCTTCGTTACGCATAGAACTCTTGATGTGGCGGCGCTGCGAACTTAGACCACCTCGGCGTTTCTGGGCACCTAACACAATGCCTTCGCCTTTGGACTCATTGTTTTTCACTAAGAAATCACAGCGGTGCTGGTCTTCGACACGCGAACCAACAAAATGACTCACTGCCGCCATGTTTTTCTTTAGGGTAATCGAGTCGAGGACCGCCTTGATAACAATAAAGCCGATCACTGAGGGCTTCATGTCACGCAAACAGATCTGCCAGAGCGCACTGTTCCGGTTGTCCCACCCCTTGACCATCTCGGCGATCGACTTGGTAAACGCAGGCAAACCACCCCGGATCAACCTCTGTCCGTATTTCGTTTCGCTCTCTGCTTCGCGACCCTTCGCAGATTCCACCCGATTACGGTAACGACCAACGCCAAGGTCAACCATGTCTTGGTTAAGATCTTCCTGGGTAAGCGCTTTGATCTCTTCATTTGGTGTCATCTTTTAGTAGTGCTCTGAGTTTCGCTTGGCGAGCCTTGATTCTCTTGATGGTCTGGGCGAGCATCTTTAGTTCATCTCGTATCAACTTCTTTTTCATCTTTTTTTCAGCGTCCAACATGACTGTTTTTAGGTAAAAACGCTAATATTGTCAATTTTATTCTTGACGACCCCCGCCCTGACACACCTATAGTTACACTTAGTGATCGACTAGTGATATTCCTTATTAGTTAAAACAAATATTATTATTACACTATGGATAACAAAAGCTTCTTCAGAAAGGTGACTCTAAGTCTACTCTTAGTCTACTATTTCACATTAGTAATATTATTTATTGTTAATGAACTTTCCGGGCACGCTTAGAAATTTCAGGGCACGCTGATGATAGTAGGGCGGTGCGCTGACTTTTGAGTAGTGTTCAAGCGATCGGTTTTTGACCAAAGAAAAGCCCCAAGGACGAAATCCAAGGGGCTTGTTTTGTGGTTGTTTTGTTCAGATCAATTAGAGATCAGCGTATGCGCTCAAGGGCGTCGTGTCTTCTTCCCATTGTTCGCCAACATATTTCTGAGCTTTCCTGTTTCGAGCGCGAGTGATCTCAAAATCATTTGTGCCCATGATTTTCGATATGATGCCAGACGATATTGACGTGATGTCGCATTCGCTCATGTGGTAGTCTTCTTTAAACTCGAGTAACAAATTGAACGCCCTTGAGTGCGCACGGCTAACCGCAAAGGCGATCATTTTGTTATCATGTCTTTTCTGGTCTTTTGTTTTTTCTGTCTTTTTCATTTTTGCTTTTTTGTTGTTTGGTTGTTGTTGTTGGTGATGATGTAAGCGCCTTGTGTCAGCGGTTTTCCTTGGGCCTGATTTTGTAAAACAATGTTCCAATTGATCGCCAAAGGAAATCCGAACGCATCACAAGGGCCTTTCTCCTTGTTAATCTTCATTAGTTTTATATTCTCTAAATTTAGAAGCTACGAGCTTGGCGTTACCCGGATAATCAATGAGTTTCGTGTAATCCGGAGCGATAGCGCGCAGAGCGTGCAAAGTCGCGAAGAGCTCATCATGCATCTCCTGTTTTCGCGCAGTGTCCGGCGTTTCTAGCTCTCCGTAGCCGGCGTATTCTGTTTCTTCTAAAAACTCTTCTGTTTCTTCGGTGTCCCATACAGAGACACAAGCGGAAACAGCTGGTCACCAAGCGCCAACAGGTAAGCCCCAAAGGCCCTCACATTTCCAGCGCCGTGCTTCATCTTCAGCGATTTCTGGATATGTTAAATCTTTTGTAACATAAAGATCAACGGTTTTCTGATAGTGCTTCGGCCATTCTTCGGCAGCTATCGCGGCTGCTTCTAGTTGATCGTTTGTTAGCTTCACTTTGAACCTCCTTCCCAATGGCGCTTGATAGTGCACCATACGATTGCCTGATAAACACACGGCGATTCACCTAGTTTAGCTGCTTCGTCCATCGTTAGGCGCTCTATGCGATCATACTGTGGAATTCCTACAGACTCGCCTAGTTGATCACGGCGAGTCTTGGAGCGTGTCAGGCAGGCTCTCAGGTGCCACCGATCGATAACGACACACTGAGCGCGTTCTTTGAGCTCGATAGTCTTGGCGAAGCTCCAAGTTTTCCGCGACTCTTGGCTAAGCGCTTGTGTATTATTATTTAATATTTCCCACGCTTTACGCTTGTTTGCATTGAACGTAGAGACCGAAACGTCACTTATTGAACCGCCAAGAGTCCAACATTTAGCCAACTCAATGGCATTGTGTTTGTTGCCTTCCCAAGTGTTCATAGGTGACAGAGCGCTAATCACGGCAGCGCCTTGCCAGACAGTGCCCCCGATGATAGTCGAGAGCTCTTGAGCGACTTGGTGAGCTTCGTTATACCAAACGACCCCGGCGTTGATGTCTTCTGGTGTCGCTAGGGCTCGCCATGCTCTAAGGTTGCCAACAATGACAGAGCTCTTTATTTTCGCTGTAGTCTTCATTACTGGTTTATTATTAGAGTTGCGATTGCTGACCACATTACTATGAGGATTATCAGGATAAAGAAGTTCACTTGTTCCCCCTCTCTATGACAGTGAAGTCTAGCGTTGCTTGGCGTGGCAACTCCATGTGGTCGCGTTCGCCTTGTATATCCATAAGCAATCCGATTGCCCTCGTGATCTCAAACTCGAGTCGATCAGCGGCATCAGCGTGTCGGCGCCTTG
>JGI24003J15210_10001181_pt1 | contig 11441 bp, 25 predicted proteins | sample LinPmetageLP28_FD_15210 | JGI IMG/M metagenome (IMG submission 15210)
CCAGATAAAAAAACTGGGACCCCTCTTTAGGAGTCCCAGTAAATAAAAATAAACTTAGTTTTTACTTTTCATTTATCCCAGAAACGCTTCTTCTTCTCTTCTCGAAGAATCGGTTCAGGATCTTTGAGGATTTTCTGGAGTTGGGGCTTTGCAACCTTCGCAGGTTTCACAGAACCTTCCCAGTTCCATCCCTTTGCACCCCTTACCCACTCTCCTCCATGCTCTGCAACATACTTTGCACGATACTGAGGGGCGCGAGAATCATCGTTTGCTTTCATCCAATTACTTTTCATGCGTTTCCTTTCGGTGTGAATGTGTGCGTTACTATCAACAGTCCCATTTTCTTAATGAAAGTGCTTTGCGGGTTGGTCTACCTTTTTCATCCTTCATAGGTCCTGGCATTCCACTCATTCTTGCACAAAAAGACTTGCGTCTCTTTGCTGCTTTACCACCCTTGCTCTTCTTTGCTTGTGCTGCGGAGACAGGTGCTTTCAGATTGCTCCCCGGATTCTCTCGCTCGTAGGCTTTTCTTCCCTTTTCATTGAGTCCGCCTTCTTTGTTCTTTCCTTCTTTGCGTTGCCATGCAGATTCATCGACCGACATGAGATCATCATGATTACCTAATGCATACTTTTCGGCAGACTTTTTATCGTCAAAGGTTTTAACTACCTTACCGTTCTTATCTACGACTACAAACTTACCATTACGCTTAACTGCATGATCTCTCGGGTCCATTTTTTCTTCTAGTCTAGCAAAGACTCTGTTCGCAAAGGACTCAGTTGTATCGGTGGGATCGTAGCCTGCTCCACCTTTTCTGTTTCTTGTGCGTTCTGCTTCCTTTGCACGATCTCTCGCGTCTGCTGCTGTGTCTTTGGATGGAGTCATACGAGTCAGGTTCCCATCAACTTTCTCTGAACCCTTCAGTGGACCAGTATTATCATCATGGCCGCCATGATCATCACCTCTTGCTGCTGTGTCTTTGTCTGTTGCTTTCATGAATGCTTTCTTCATTGAGTCCCGAACTTTTTGCATATGTTCAGATGACAATGGTTCCTTGCGTGGCTCTAAGAAGTCACTGAAATCATCTACTGAGACCTTAGGTTTTCTGCGAAATCGATTTGGCTCTGAAGATCTTGGTTCTAAAGGCATAGTTCATACTCCTTGTGCTGGTTTCTTTTTATTTATAAATAACCATACATGGGAGATCATTATATGGGTAACCGTAAAGAAACACTCGAAGGCATACAGAGGCTTGTGAGACGATCGAGATCAAAGTCTTTGTCTCCAGAAGAAGCATCGAATGATACACCGAAGATTCTGGATGATCTTCGTAGCATGTCCCATACGCTCCGAGGATCCACTGAGAGAGGTTTGAAAGCAGTAAAGGGTAGGAAGATACCCGCACACAGACAAACATCTAATTATATGAGAACTTTGGGTGCATTAGTGAAAAATGTCGATCAGAGAGAACCCACCAAAGAGGGTGTAGAAAAAAAGCGGAGCGGTCTTCATGAAGCAACAAAAAAGAAAGTAGCGAAGAAGGCTCCGAAAAAGAAAGTAGTAAAGAAGAAGGGCTCTAAATATCCGAATACAACAGGATCCTCATTAGAAAAATCTTTAGTCACCAAGGGTCAAAAGAGATCTAAAGGTGGTGCTGGAGCGCAAACCACAGATTTAGTTGCTAAACATGCCGGAGGAACGACTGAACTTGAGGCAAAGGGTGGAGGTCATGATCAAGAGCAAATGACGGTGGGTGGTACGGTTCAGAGGGACAAAAAAGGAAAAATCTCGAAAGTGGGTCTTAACAAGCCGCAAGGAAAAACTGCTAAAAGATATCAAAGAAATATAGGTAAGATTACAGGAGCCTTAGCAAGGAGAGTACGCAGGAAAATGACTGGTAAGTCTTATGATCCTGCTACGCAACATAGAGGTAGAAAGATTTCTGAACTGGGTAAAACTTTTACTGGTCAGAAAAAAGATGTAAAAGGAAAAGTTTCAAATAAAATAGCACATGGACTTCTTGCAAGTGGTAAAAATGCAGATCCTGTACAGATTCATGCTTGTCCAAAAACCGGAAGAATAGCAGTTATTCCTGTTTCCGACAAACATAAAAAGCATACAAGAGCGATGGGCTTAAAGAAGCAGCCTTCTTTACAGCAAATCGCAAACCATCCAGAGGAAAGAAGAAGTTCATTGGGATTTGGATATCGTGTAAGAAGAAAAGAAACAAGAGCAAATGCGTCATTGACGGGAAATAGCACGAAAATTATTGATGCAGTCGAAAGACATGGTGGACATGTCTTTAAGAATCACAAAGAATATCATGCTCATATGAAGAAGCATGGTGTTAATGTAAAATCTGGTCACGCCAACTAAGGAAAATTCAAATGTTAAATGAAAGAAAATTCACAGACAAACAAACCAGCAGAGACGAAAGAGCCATCAATAGCCTTTTGAAACAGGCTCAGGTTTCTGCTCATTCCGGTGACGGGACCAGTAAGTTCTCTCAGATGGCGAGAGATCGTGCTTCTCTTCTTCGTAAGACACAAAAGCACCTGAAGAAGATCAAAGACTCTGTTGAGTATGACGAAGAGGTGATTAATGAAGATGACTTCGCTGAGGGTATGAAGGATCAGTTTAAAATGGCAGGTATTAGTGGGAGATTGACACGCCCGATGAAAGACAAGGTTAAGGGTGATCTCAAGTCAGGTGATGTTCGCACTGCAAGAGATTCATCCCGAGACATTCATCCCGATGATATGGCTGATATTCAAGCGTTGCATAAGAAGGGTGATAAAGCCGGTATTGCACGAATTATTGCAGCACGAAATAAGATGGATAAACCAATGGGAGAAAGTTTTGTTAATGAAGAAGATTCCCATGTTTCTGCTGATCCTCGTCACCCAGCGAATCAGGGTGGAAGATCTTCTCGTGGCGGAAGAATGAGAAACTTCCCTTATATCCATAAAAATCCCCACACAGGAAACATGGTGCGGCATCAATTGGGCAATATGACCCACACACATCCCACTACCGGAGAAAAAGTAAACACAAAAGGTAAACTGGACACTAAAACTCGTGGAATTCCTACGAAGCACGAGATTAGAAAAGCAGGAGAAACAAGCGAAGGTTACGGACAAGGTCCCGGTTACGGTAAAAAGGGTTTAAAGGGCTTTCGTAAGTTTTTAGGAAAGATGGATGAAGCACCCAGCGATGAAAATCTAAAGAAATACATCGATAAGGCTAAGAAAAGTGAAAAGAGTGGTAGAGACGCAGGGTTCGAGGGTGAAACAGCATCCGAACGAGAAGCAGGCGTTCGGCAGGTAAGGAATCGTAAGCGCGGTGTCAAGAACGCAGAGGCTATTCTTCGCCGAAGAGCATCGGATCGTGGTTTAGACGCAGAAAATTCATTTGACGCAATGGATGATAGGGTAGTAGGACGATGAAAACATTCAAATCTCACCTAAAAGAGTATGCACCAGTTCCTCCGAAGAAGGATAGTGGATCATCAGAACCAAAAAAGGATGATGTTGTTTATATGGGTCATGATCCAATAGCGAAACCTAAAAGATCTCCCCAGAAAATGAAGACACCAGTACCCATTTCCCATAAAAGCAATCTTACTGGTATTGTTGGTAAAAAATTAAAAAGGGCAGCAGCAACTGTTGCCCCGGCGTTAGGAATTACTGATGATGATACACCAGCAGAAAAAGTGAGAATGGGACAGGAACAGCGAATCAACCAACAACTTCACCGCGCCGCTCTTAAAAATCAAGATGCCTCAAAACAGTTTCAGAAAGATATAGACAATGTGAAGAAAGCAACAGGTAAAGATGATCCAGTCGATGCTTTTAGTCATTCTGTATCTGCTATGAACAAACAAAATAAACAAATTGACGCTCTCGAAAAAGGCGTTAAAGCAGCATCAGGTATAAGTGTCGCCGTGCCTCCTAGATTTGGATTTAATCAAGAAAGACCTACCATAAAAAGAGCATTAGCAAGTAAAGTTGGTAAACTTCTTGGGAGAGGGCAAAAAGGATGAGATCTTTTTCTAGGTTTGTTAGTGAAGAACTGAGTTTTGAGTTCCACGATGAGTTGAATTCCAAGTTTTGGAAGAACGAAGAGATGATTGGTAAAGTTCGTCAGCAACTTTTGCTCATTGCGGACAAGTGGGCCAAGTTTGCAGACATCCCATCGAGCGCAATTAAGGATATTGTGCTTGTTGGTGGCAATGCAAACTACAATTACACCAAATTCTCTGATTTAGATGTTCACTTGGTGGTTGATTACTCCAAAGTAGTCGAGTGTGAGGATGAATTTGTCGGTGAATACCTCCGAGACAAGAAGGCGATATGGGAATTTACCCATGACATAACAATTTATGGTGTCCCAGTGGAAATTTTTGCTGAACCGCTGGGTAGGCCTATGAAAAAGTCGCAAGGTGTGTTCTCTTTGAAGGCAGATAAGTGGCTTCAAAAGCCCAAGCAAGAGAAAATTGATCCGAAAAACGATGATTTCGTCCAATCGAAGGTTGATCACGAAATTCACATGATTGATTATGCCTTGAAGCACTATGCAGATGATGAAGGCACGATTAAAAAGTTAAAAAAGCGCCTTCAAATCGAACGAGGTGTCGGAATTAGGCGGGCCGGCGAGTATTCTGTTGAAAATTTGGTTTTCAAGGAACTCAGGAATCGTGGCTACCTCGATAAAATGAAAAAACACATCGTTCAGATCCAAAATCGTGATCTTTCCCTGAAAAAGTAGCATGATTGCTTGACATAAGACAAAAATAGGTTATAATTCGTCTATGAGACTACTTATTGAAGAAGAATATGGATATAGGCAGTGGGCATGGACTCCACAACAGGAAAGCACCAAAGATTTGGTGAATTATTGGTTAAATCTAGATCCTAATTTCTTTGATTCTTTGGTTTTTTCGAGCCCCACGAATTTGATAGGCATTTGGCAGGAACTTAAAGTTCCTATTGGTGCTACTGAAGAAGAAGAACGATGGTTTTACGAAGAAGTTCTCAATCGAGCGAATTATGATGGTTTTGGGCATGTTCATAATTTTCACGATTCATATTTAGAACTAAATGGAAAGACATATGCATTATCAGAATTTAGTAATTTTGCTCGGCTATCAGAAGAATAAAATAGAAGAAACTCGTTTAGTCGAATCTCAAGATATTTCGAAACAATTACTTTACATGGCAGAAATGTCTGATAAAATGACTAGTATCGAAGAGTTAAGAGTTCAACCTAACGGAACAACTGTTTATTGGCAGACACATCGTGTGTCTGATTTAATCCCTCACAGGAATCATTGACAATGAATGATATTACTTTTTATGTTTGGATCGAAGATTTTCGCGGAAATCTTTATCAGATGGAAACCACCAGCGACTATGAATATGCACAGTACTCTGGGATGAGTGCAATGAATGATAGCCGAGAAGTTCGTGCTTGGCACATCACTGCAACATCACACCGACCGAAGGTGGATCGATCGAAGGATCCAGTTCCTTCTTCCCTCGAACGATGGGAAGAATTTCATAGCGTGTCTTGATACTAAATAAGGCATGTCTAAAAAACTGCTTAAACGAGTGCCTCACGAAGAATTGAATTTACCAGAACTTTTCGATCATCTCGAAAAAGACTTCGTAAGGGTTTACTTCAGAAAGAAAACGACGGGAACATTTAGAAATATCTACCCGTTCACTCTGAGAGCAGATTTAATTAAACCGACCGAATATAGAAATCTCGTAAACATTCAATTACAGAACTTTTCGGTATCTCTGACATATGAGGAATACTCTAAAAAAAGTTATTCGATTAAAGATAATCGAGGAGTTCGAGTAATTGCTTGGTCTTTACTTGACAATGGTTGGAGAAGTTTCTATACTGAGAATCTACTGTTTTATGAAGTCTACGATTTAGAAGGAGACACTTTGTAATGGCGAATCATGTGACAAACATTATTGTGATTGAATACCCCGAAAGTCAGAAGGAAAAGATTCTAGACATCTACGAAAGCATGAAGTCTGAATTGTTTACTGAAATTTATGAACCAGTAGATGAGAATTTTCAGAACACCCGAAGTTGGTGGGAACAGAATATCGGCGCAAAGTGGGTTCGTCTACAGGACATCGAGGAACCAGAAGAGGGATCTTTTATGATCAATCTAGAATCTGCGTGGTCGGAAGTTGGTCCTCTTGTCGAACGAATTGATACAATTACCGACAATGAGTGTCGAATTGTTCATCAGTTCATTGATGAAATGCCTAATTTCTTTGGGTGTCGCGTCTATGAGAGTGGATCTATGGAAGAGATGGTGGACTGGGATGGGCATGAAACTATCGAAAATGAAGCGATGATTCGTGAAAAGTCTGAAAATGTCACTTTCGACAGTGATTATGATCGAGACGATTGGATTTGGAATTGGAAGTGGGATTTTGTGCATGAGGCGATTGATCCCGAGAATTGTGAGTTTGTCTGATGTATAGACTACACATTGATATTCCTGTCGGTACAGATGAGGAAGAGGCAATTCGAATTGCAACGCATATGGTATCTTCCATTGCTGTTCATGTTGGCAATCGTGCAAAAATTGACGATGAAGTGACTGGTATGAATTATCGTCTTGGGAATGATGAGGATCGACAGAAGTCAAACTATCTGATGAAGGATGAAGAGGGTCATGTGAATAATAAGAAAACACGCTTGACATTCCTTGAAAAGATCCTATAATATGTGAAACGAAGGGCCAAGGGAGGAAATGGCATTTCTCAGCGCGACTTATAATCGCGTAAAGCAGGTTCGAATCCTGATTGGCCTATTATGATTAAATACAAAGTTAGACATTTTGGAGTCGATATAACAGTGTGTTGGAGAAATCTAAATTGGAATAATCGAAACCGTAAGCTTACGGCAGCGGAAATCAACAAGGGTTGGATCCCTCCACGAGACAAGAACCGAACAGGTCCAAAATATGCAAACGGTCGATGGATTCCTATTATCTCATCTGCGGGTGAGATCAATGGATGAAGAATACAGCGAAGAAGAATCGGCCTCTCTTGTGCAGGCTTATTTAACTTTCACCTCTAGATTTTCGGAATACATCAAAGAAGTTGATATAAATCTTTGGAATAAAGCAATTGACTTTGCAAAAGATTATACTAACATAGATGGTGTTGAATTGAAAGATGTTCGAAGTTTAATGGATATTGACCCGGAGGATTTTGATGAACTCAAAGAAGATTAGAATTTACATTGCAGGTCCTATGTCTGGACATCCTAATTTAAACTGGGATGCATTTGACGAAAAGGAAAAGCAACTTACTGCCGCAGGATTTGATGTAGTTAATCCTGCTCGAATGGATCGTGAAATTGGTTTAGATCCAACAAACATGGGTGAGTATGATTACGAAGAAGCCGCTCGTCGAGATATCGAAGTACTTTATACATGTCATGCAATTTACCTTATGTCTGGATTTCAATACAGTAAAGGTGCTTGCTGGGAACGAGCTCTTGCCAAACAATGGAACTTGAAGCGATACTATGAAATTCCGCGACATGATCATGAAATTGAGAACTTTGGTGATTACGGCAAAGAGTGGGATTTGAATCAAATGGAATTGTTTTGAATATTTTTGTGATGGATAGAAACCCGCAGACTTCTGCTCAAATGATGTGTGATAAGCATGTCGTGAAAATGATTGTAGAATCTGCACAGATGCTTTCTACTATCCATCGATATATGGATGGTGACGAATACATTTCTTACAGTAAGAATGGGAGGCGAATTAAAAGATGGACACACCACACCGATGCCAAAAATTCTACAATTCGCCTTTTTAAGTCAGTGATGCTAAATCATCCATGTACTATTTGGGCTCGTCAAAGTTCGGGTAACTATGCTTGGTTGACTTCTCATGCAATTTCTCTTTGTTATGAATATACACATCGTTACAATAAAATTCACAAGACTGAAGATCTATGCCGTTGGTTTTTGAGCAATTATCCTGAAAAGTTGTATGGATTTCATATTACGCCTTTTGCCCAAGCCATGCCCGATGAGTACAAGAATGTAGATCCTGTTGAGGCATATCGTGCATATTATCGAGGCGAGAAGGCAAGTTTTGCAAAGTGGACAAACAGAGAAACTCCAGAATGGTTCTTGACAAATGAATTAAATACAGTATAATATGATCTATGACTAATATTATGATGGGTGGTTTTCGGACAGTGAACCCTGATCACTTCCAAGTTTAGGGATCTTTAAAACCCTGGCGTTAGCGGAAGTCGCCATCCGCATTTTGCCGCCTTAGCTCAGTTGGTAGAGCTGGTGACTTTTAATCACTAGGTCGGGGGTTCGAGTCCCTCAGGCGGTATTTAGCGGGTGTAACTCAATGGTAGAGTGTCAGCCTTCCAAGCTGAATGTTGACGGTTCGAGTCCGTTCACCCGCTTAAAAAAGTTTGAAAAAAGGGTTGACAAACCCAACACAACGAGTATAATACTCGTATGACAAGTGAATAAGAAACAATGTGGGGAAGACTAATTACCTTCCCTACGGGACTCGCATAACAATCCTCAGCGAACGGGGATAGTGCAAACTCCAAATGGTTTAGCGACCTGTCCTCATGATGCAGAAATGCTTGTGTAGAGATGATCCTTAGCGGGATGCGTGGAGTGGTGGGAATAGGTTACTACAGACATTGTACGATCGCCCTATTCCTTTCAGGTATACAATAATCCTGAGTCCCATTGATCTAAGCCGCGAGGAGAGGAACCGAACTTTGAACTCGGCATACTCTCCTCGCGGTTTTCTTTGGGCCCTGTCGTCTAGTGGTTAGGACACGAGATTTTCATTCTCGTAACCGGAGTTCGATTCTCCGCAGGGTCATTAAAATTTTATGGAGGTTCAATTATGGACAAGTTTTTTAAGGTTCTCGGTCAAATGTTTTATGTTCTTGCAATTCTTTCTATCCCGCTTTCTATTGCTGTTTATCAGGAAGATCCAGTTAGAGGCATTTTTACTGGACTCTGGGCTCCCACTCTTCTCTTGCTTGGCCCTTCATGCCCCTGGCGAAAGACTGACTGATGGGTAATTCTCATTCTGCCGGCAAAGGCGATAAGTATCGTGATGTCGATATGAATAAATACAGAGAAAATTACGAAAAGATTTTCGGTAAGAAGAAAAAGAAAAAGTCTAATTCTAAAAAGGAGAAAAAGAATGGATGATATTACTACTTCACAGGTTCTAGGTACGGTTTTTTACACTATTGTTGTATTCGTCGGTGGCGCATTGGCTGGTCCTAAGTTCTTTGGTTGGCTCGGTAGTCTGATGCCTTGGAACAAGAACTGATGTCATATTTTACGCCTAACATGGAAATGCCACAAGAATACATTGATACACTCGCCGAGGTTGCTTTCGAATCGGGTATCACTGCGGAGCAATACGCAAAGCAGATTCTCATGAGTTTTCTTAAAATAAATCACCCAAGGGGGTTGACAAAGACTCAGGATAGTGTATAATACATGTTCAAGAAGGGAGCAAAACTGGTGCTGCTCCCACAAATCACTGTTAAGCACCTAATTTGGAGATTCAATATTATGTCTAGCAACACCCTCACCAAGAAGCGTCGTGTCATCAACTACCTTGCCAGCGGCAAGGGACTCACCCCCAATGAGGCTCGTTCGCGTTTCGGTGTCGCCAATCTGCGCGCCACAATCAGCGACATTCGTTCGCAGGTTGAGCAGTACGGCAACTGGGAGATCACCACGGAAGAGACTTCCACTGGTATGACTCGCTACTTCATGGAGGATACCCATCCGGGTAACCGAACCTACGGGTTCGACAAGAACGGAATGCGTCACGCAATCTGATCTCTCCTGAAGGACAGAAATGCCCCGGTTCTTATGGACCGGGGCATTTTCCGTATAAATACCTGTACTATAGGAGGCTTCATCATGAGTGAAAATAGAACATACGCACAGGCTATAATCGACGGAAGAAAAGTAGATCTTCTCTTAGAAGAAGAAGATATTGTACGAGGATTTAAAAATGCTCTTGCATTTCCTACTGAAATTCCTGTAATGGGTCAAACATGGCCAGCAGAAAAACCAAACAAGTGTACTTTTTTAGGTAGAATTTTAAATAAATGTTGCGATTGCGACGAAAAATGAAAGGTAGAAAATGAGTGTAAGAATTGTTAGGATGAAAACAGGCGAAGAAATTATTACGAGTTACACAGTAGAAGGTAATCAGGCGATTCTAAAGAATCCTGCGATCCTAATTCCTACTGGTCAAGGTCAAATTGGATTTATGCCTTGGATGATGTATGCGGAACTTGATAATAATACTATCGAATTTCCATTAGAAAATGTTCTTTTTGATGTTGCCCCTCAGAAGGCTCTCATGAACGAATATAACAAGACTATCGGATCGGGACTGGTTGTTCCGGAAGTTGCGGACACACTTAAGATTACGACTTGATCTTAGGCGCCCGTAGCTCAGTTGGATAGAGCAACGGACTTCTAATCCGTAGGTCAAAGGTTCGAATCCTTTCGGGCGTGTTTTTATAATTAATTGGAGACAACAATGGGTAAAGAATTAACACTAGTAATTAAAATGACAGATGAACAATATGAACTTGTTGATCAAGAATCAAAAAATCTTGAAATGAGTATGGAAGAACTTTTCGCAAATACTCTGGCAGTTATTATTCAAGAAATTCAAGAATCAGTGAAAACTAGAAATGAACTCCCCGCAATCGAAGAAGTATAATAAACTCATTTCTGTAGCGAAACCAATTTGTGTGAATATTCCTCGTCAAAAGAGGCACTGTTCTCTTATCGTTTGCAAAAACGAAATTATTGCAGTAGGAACCAATTCATTCAAAACTCATCCTCAAGCAAAGAGGTTGGGTTATCGCTATGATGAAATGCATTCTGAACTAGATGCGTATGTAAAAGCGTCCGGGAAAAAAAATCTTCACCTATATAACTTTAGATTTAACAGGTTTGGTGAAATGAGAATTGCCAGACCTTGTAAAATCTGTATGCCTTGGTGTATGGCTGTTTTTGATAAAATATTTTTTAGTACCCGAGATGGGTTGGAAAGGGCAAAATGAATTTAGAAATTGGACAGAGAGTAATTCATAAAAAAGATATGAAAGAAGGAATCGTTGTTCAAATTGACGACGGTGTTGCCAAAGTAGTCTTTGACACCGGAGAAACTTCCAATATTCATTCCACATTCCTTGCGGAAAAAATTGACGGTTTAATAAATGACGATAGAACATTTTTAACAGAATAGACAACACGGAGACGAAATGAGACTACAATACACATACGAAGAGAGCGATTGCTACGCTTACGATCCTGAACCAACATACATCGGTGGCGCGCCTCCAACACGAACTGAGGGTATTCC
>JGI24003J15210_10001185_pt1 | contig 11406 bp, 8 predicted proteins | sample LinPmetageLP28_FD_15210 | JGI IMG/M metagenome (IMG submission 15210)
CTTTTTCACTATGAACTCCTGTATCTGCTCTATCGGTATATGCTTTCATCGGTAAAATTTTATTTGTTTCCATATTTAATTGTTTAAAATCATACATCGCTCTTCTTTTTGCTAATTCTTTTGGGTCAGTTGGTAAGATTGAATTATGGTCTAAATCATCTTTTTTTGGTGTATTGTTCTTTAAGTTGTTAAAGTAATTATCATAATTAATTGGGTTCATTATAGTATATATAAAGATTATAATTTATCAAAAAAATTTCTATTTCTTATTAAATCTTTACTTGGTGGTATGTTTCCTCCAAAATCAGGGACACCAGCATATTCATTTTTTCTTGGTTGTTTTCTATTTTTATTATCTAATGTTGTAAATGTTCTTGCTAATACTTCGTTAATTATTCCTCTTGCTTCTGTTCTTGCTTCTAATGGATTACTTACTAAACCTCTATCAGGGATTATATCAGGAGGGGGATTAATAATTTGTGATTTAGTAATCATATCTCCACCTAAACTTGTTGGAAAATCACTTGGAAAATCATCAATCATGTTTGTATTCATACCTGCAAATCTTGGTTGTCGCATATTTGTAGGAAGTGTTCTATATGTATTATATGCTAATGCTCCTGCTCCTATCAACGATGCTCCAGCTAACATACTATTAAATCCCCACGAGTTTCTTTCTCTGTTTTCATCTTCTACTATTGTTATTGTTGCAGGATTAGGTTTGTAATTATTATTATTAATATTACCCATTTTTTGAGGAGTTGGTAAATTTATTCTATTTGCTTCAAAATCGTATGGTTTTGCAAATGGTAATGCTTGAGAAATAGGTGTAAAACCTTGACACACATTATAATTTCTACACATTTCTAATATATTTTTTATTTTGTCGCTATTTGATTCGTATCTAAAAGCATCCTCAACATTCATAAAATTATCTAAACTTTTTTTTTCTGTATTACCTAATATTCCATATTTATTTTCATAATCTTCTATACTATTACTATTAACAATATCACTCATTATACTATACTATAACATAAAAAAAATTAGAAAGTTAAAATAGTTTCTTTTATATTTCTTGTTAAACATTTCTTTTTTTGTTTATCTATTATCTTTTTCTTTTTTTCATTTTCTTTTTTTTCCTTTGCTTCTCGTTTCTTTTTTATTCTGTATTCTCGTTTCATTTGTTCTATTTCATATTTTTTATATTTTAATCCTAAAGCATCTCTCGCAACCCATAAATATAATTCATCAGGAAAATCTTGCTGTATAATTTCTTCTTTAAGATATTTCGCCATTTCTTCAATTTTATCATTATTGTCTTCTATCGTTAATATTTGTTCGTATCTTAATGTAGAATTATTTTTACCATCTCCAATCATAAAATCTATCATATTTGGTTCTACTTTAAATTTATCTGCATATCTAATATTTTTATCAAATATACCATCAATATCATTTCCTAAATCAAATTCTAACATTTCTTTTTCAATATTCATTTATATAATAGTGTTAGATTATTTTTTTAAAATTGGCGAATGAAGCAGATGAAGTTAATTTAGTTATTATATTTTCTAAATGTTTTATTCTTACATCTTGCTCTTGAATTCCTTTTACTAAATATGCTGTTAATTCCTCATAATTAATAGATAATTTTTTATCAGGATTTAATACTTTTTTATAGGTTGCTTCTGTTAGTTGTTTTCCAGCATCAGGATTAGGATTTCCACTAGCATCAGGAGGACTATCAACTGGAACACTTGTTGCATGTTTATCTTCTACAATATCCCAACCAATACAATCTCTAATTAAATTACCACTACTATCAAAATTTTCAGGTATATCGTCTGCTACATTATTAACAATAAAACGTAATTCAGGAACTTGATTATAAACATCTTGTGCTATAAACCCACTATCAGGAATATACTCATTTCCCCATATATCAGTTTCATCTTTTACTTTTTTATCATATAAAAGTGGTGTGAGTTTATTTAATGTTTCTATAGCATTTTCTATTGGTTTTAAATTTTTCTTTAACCTTGCATCACTACAAGTATTACATGTTTGATAATTCAATTCATCACAAAATATATCTTCACAATATATATCGCCCAAAGGTGGTTTCGTATAACCAGTTATTAAACTACCATTACCTATTAAATCAGTATTATAATATAAAATATCTCTATTTGTTTTACATAAAAATTGGTCGCCAACAGCATTTAAATGCCACCCATTTCCAGAAGCTACATTATATAAATAAGCATAATAAGTTGTCATAATATTACTTTTCCAAGAAATCGGGTATGAAGCATTACCTGATGAAATACCTAATGCTTCAACATCAATTCCACTACTACCTACTTTTAGGTTATTTCCACCAAACGAATTATTAGTTAAATGTAATTTATTATCTGTATCTAATCCTATAAAAGCAGATTTAGTATTATTTTTATTATAAAATTTTATTGTTGATACTTTGGTAGATGAAGAATTACCTGTTCCTGACCGCATTTCAATAAAAGTATTATCATCTGTTAATGTAGATACTTCTATTTCAGGTGTATATATATCTACGTGTGCTGGATTATTTAAGTTTATTGACGTTGTTTCAATACCCCCATTTGCTACAATTTTTTTAGATGCTACAATCTGTGTTGGTTCTATAGATAATCTGGTTGTTCCTTGTGTTTGTAGTTTAATCCCATCACTAAATGTTTTACAATCTATAATCATTTGATTATCATCTGTTTCTGTTCCTGGTCTTCCCATACCAATTGAACCTTGAACTAAATCATTTTCTTTTTTAAATAATATTTCTGTATTTTTATCATCTGGTCCTCCTGTTGGGTTATTTGTATCACTTTGCAAAACTATCCTACAACTACCATTAGCATTTACACCAGAAGAAAATATATATTCATTACATTGTGTCGCTGTTGCTACTTTTGATGTGAAACTACCTGCTATAGTAAAAATTCCATTTCCCGCACTTGGTATATCACTCGTTAAAGCGAGAGTTCCTGTTGCTTGAGGTAGTGTTAAAGTATGTGTTCCAGATGCCCCAGCGTCCGCTTGTCCTACTAAACGTATCCAACTTGTGAATGGATTTGTAAAATTTGTAAAATATATTTTTGGAGATGTTGTCGCATTTCTACCAATTATACTAATATCTGTTCCTTTAAATTTTGTATCACTATCTGTGATTTCTATTATTGATGTTCCATCTTTATCTTCAATATCTATTGATGTCCCCTGTAATTCTAATGTTTTTGTTGTTGAACCTACGATTATATTACTACTTGACGATGTTCCAAAATTAGATGCTGTTGTTGTATCTGGTATAGTTGGAGTTCCTGTTAATTGAGAATAAGATATACTTTTATTTGTTAATGTATCTGCGCTTGATGCTGTTATATAACCAGCATTAAGTAATGTTGATATATTAGCAGTATTTGAATTTATATTACCAGCATTCTCGCTTATATTACCAGTATTCGCTGTTATCGCTACGGCATTCGTATCTATATCTGCTTTTAATCCTAATGTTCCTGTTGAAGATGGAAATGTAATTACCGATGAACTATTACCAACACAACTTTGTATTGTTTTATTTGTTAAAGTATCTGTGCTTGATGCTGTTATAAAATTTGTTAATTCGCTTGTTAATGCTAATGTCCCTGCTACATTTGGTAATAAAAGTGTTCCACCACCACCAGTAGCAAGACTATCTTTTGCTTTTAATCTCATTTTATTTGATGCTAATGATGAATTATAAAAATCAACGTGTCCTCCAGATGTCCCACCATTATACACTTTTAACCCTGTATTAAATTGTGCTTCATCGTTAAAACTTTTATTTGTTAATGTATCTGTGGTTGATGCTGTTATATATCCTCTTCCATTTGATAATTCAGTGTTATTTGTTGGAATTGTTGGAGTGCTTGTTAATTGAGAATAAGATATACTTTTATTTGTTAATGTATCTGCGGTTGATGCTGTTATATATCCTCTTCCATTTGATAATTCAGTGTTATTTGTTGGAATTGTTGGAGTTCCTGTTAATTGACTATAAGATATACTTTTATTTGTTAATGTATCAGCAGAAGATGCTGTTATATATCCAGCATTATTTATTGTCGCAATTGCTGTTGCGTTAGTTGCTATTGCTGTATCCATAGTTCCTAAATTTTTATTATTTATTAATCCTGTTGTGGTAATAGACCCTTTAAAAGTTGATACACACGAATTTGTTGTTCCAATATTTACCACATCACTATCTAATTTTATTGTTGAACCTTTTATTTCACTTGCTGATGATGTCCCACCCATTCTACGAGTAGGATTTCCTGAAATAATACCACCAGCAAAATCAGTCATTAAATTTGGTAATACTAATGGAAATGTTCCACTACCTCCACCAGAATCTCGCAGAGAAACACTATCTACTACTACATTTGCTCCAAATATATTTCCAGAAGCAGAAACTATCCCACAATTCATAGTTCTATTTGTTAATTCAACATCACTACCAAAATGAACTGGTCTTGCTGTCCCATTTGCGTTAGTTAGTGTATTTTTTATAATATTATCTTTTACATCTATATCATAATAAGTTCCATTCGCTGCTGCCCCAAATACGACACTTCCAGTTCCCAATTTAGGTTCAAACGTGATTTGACTTCCTTTAAGATTTAAAAATGTTGTAGCATCTACATTTACTATTGTTCCGTCCAATTGTAATGTATTTCCTACACCTGTTCCAGTTTCAAGAGTAATAGATGTTCCGTTAATTAATAAATTACCATTTGAACCTAATTCATTTAAATTTGTAATTGAACCTGTATTAAAATCATTAACTCCTGATGATTTAAATTGAGTATCACTACCAAAATTTACTTTTCCATTAGATAAACTATTTTTTATAATATTATTTTTAACATCTATTCCGTTATAAGTTGTTGTTCCTCCTGCTAATGATGGTTCAAATACTACTCCCGCACTATCTAATGCTCTAAAACTAACTATTCCTGCTGCTATTTGTGTTTCATTTCCTGTTGTATTAACAATATTTGTTGAACCATTACTGGATAATCCCATAGTTGTTCCGCTTATCTGTATTGGTCTTATATAATTACCGAATGTTCTTGACCCCACTTGGGTAGAACTTGTCCCAAAATTAGTTGATGTTGTAAGTGATGTTGTTGATACTAAAGGTGTTGTATCTGTTGGTATTGAATGTCCGTTTAAAGATGTTAAATTTGTAATTGTTCCATCATTTAAATTATTAGTTGCCGATGCTTTAAATTTAGTATCACTTATAAATTCTAATTTATAATTACCATTACCAGATGTTCCAATTAGTGTATCAGTGGAATTGTTATTTATCAGTTGTAGTTTTCCAGCAGTAAATCCTACATTTCCACAGATGGTATTTCCGTTCTCTAAAAATTGAATATCACTATTTACCGATGCTGCTGCATTAGCACCTTTAATAATTATTTGATTAGTTATTTTCCCTCCTAATGCTATTGATGACCCATTTAATATTGTTGGTTGATAAATACTACCAAATGTATTTGTTCTTATTGGAGTTGCTGCTGTTCCAAAGTTAGGACCAGTTAAAAATTGAGATGTTAATGCTAAAGTCCCACCTGATGATGGTGTAGTAATATTAGATAAACTATTTCCTACAAAACTAGTAATTGTTTTATTTAATAAATGGTCTGTAGATGATTTTGTGAAAGTAGTTGAAATTACATTATTATTTATTTCTATAGGTGTTGTTGCGGTTAATACCTGTCCTACTAAATTTGCTTCTACATATTTAACCACCTTACCAGTCGCATTATCTGCAATTAAAATTAAATCATTATTAGCAACAGATGATGCCTGTGTTGTATTTTGCTTAAATGCTAAATTAACTTTATTTGCTGTGGTTGTTCCTACCTGTTCTATTTCAATTGCTTCACCATTTTCAAGTGTATTAACATATACATTATTAGTTATATTTGATGAACTACTATTACCTATTCCATTTAATGACCTAATCATTCTTTATATTCTACATATATTTTATTTTTTTGAATTAAGTTCATTAATTTTTTTTTCTTTTACTATATTATATAATGTCCGCCAATAATGAAGATATTGAAGAACCTTTAGAAGAAAGTGTAGAAGTTGAAAAAGTTGAAGAACAAGAAGAAAAAATGGAAAAACCGAGAGTAAAAAAAGCAAGAAGTCAAAAACAAATAGATAGTTTGAAAAAAGCACAAGAAATTAGAAAAATGAAAATAGAAGAAAGAAAACGATTATTAGTAGAAGAACAAGATAAAAGAATAATGGATAAAATGAAAGAAGAAGAAGAAACGATGGCGGATAATGAAGAGAGTGAAGAAGAAGAACCCAAACCAAAAAAGGTAATTAGAAAACCACGCAAAAAAAAAGTGCCTAAAATTGTTTTAGAAGATAGTGATAGTGATGAAGATAATGAAATAGTAATTAGACGAAGAAGAAAAACAAAATCCTTACCAAAAGAAGAACAAGAACCAAAACCATCAAGTCCAATAAACATACCAAAGAAAAAAGATGTTTTACCTGTAATTGAGGAAGAAGTTGAAGCATTAGCAGAACAAAAAAGATACTCACAGAAGGATATTTTAAGGGCATATGGACTATAATTTTTTTTATTTTTATATATTATATGAGTGATTATCCAAAACGATATATACCAAAAGGTTTATCAAAAGCAGATAAAGAAAAACAAAAGAAACAATTAGACAAATCAACAAGTGATTACAAGAAAGGAAAATATACAGATAGAGAAAAAATTAAATCATTTAAGGGAAAAAAAAGTTCATTTGTAGAACAAATAAAAGAGAAGTTAGGTGTCCCCATGAACTTTGAAAAAGTTGCAGATAAATTAGCAAAAACAGATAAACGCAAAAAAGAATTATTAAAAGGTTTTGAAGAAATATATGATAAAGGAAAAGGTGCATTTTATTCATCAGGTTCAAGACCTAATCAAACTCCCGAAAGTTGGGGTAAAGCAAGAGTAGCAAGTGTATTAGTAGGCGGAGCAAGTAGAAAAATTGATGATAAAATTGTTAAAAAATATAATATACCTAAAATATAAATGGATATACAACCATCAACAAGCAAACATAAAAAATATATGGTTAAAACGCCGAAAGGAAAGATAATACATTTTGGAGATAAAAGATACGAACATTTTAAAGATACAACAGGTTTAGGTAAATATACAAACTTAAACCATAATGATAAAAAAAGAAGAGAAAATTATTGCAAACGAGCAAAAGGTATAAAAGATGGTAAAGGAAAAACGACCTATAATAATAAAGAAAGTCCTAATTATTATAGTATGAAGTATTTATGGAGTTGTTAATTTTTTTTTTATTTATATAATATAATAGTATGAGTATTACAGAAGTGAAAATTAAGGATTGTCCTGAAGTTGAAAAATATAACTTTAAATGTGATGATGTAATTAGCGACGATATTCCATACCCTTTAGCAGGTAAAAATGAAGGTTGGTTTCGTATGGCGATAATAGGTAAATCAGGTTCAGGTAAAACAAATTTATTAAGATTTCTTACTGAAAAAGGTGGTAAAAAAAAGATATATTGTAAAAGATTTGAGAACGTTTATTACGTATCTCCAAGCGTAAAAACTATGGGAACTAAACCAAAATTACCTGAAACAAATTTTTATGAAACTTTAAATGATTTACCGAAAATATTTGAAGATTTACAGAGTGAAGAAAAAAATGGTAGAAGTTTAATAATAATGGACGATATAAACCATGAATTAAAACAATCAGGACAAGACGACGTTAAAAAATTATTTTGTAATAATAGACATATTGGTAATCCATTATTAGATGAAGATACAGGAGAACAAATAAGTAGTGGTGCAGTATCAAGTATTATTATAGCACAAAGATTAAATAATTTGCCACGATATATAAGGTCGCAAATTACTCATTATTGTATTTTTGATTGTAGAACAACCAAGAGCGAATTAGAAACAATTTATAACGAATTAATACACGTTGATAAAAAAGATTTTAACTCTATTATAGGTAAGGTATTTAAAAAACCTTATAATTTTATATTTATAGATACTACAAAATCAAAAATATTTAATGGATTTGAGAGTGAGTTTGTTATTAATAATGAAAATTACTTATAATAATACATAAAAAATAACTTAAAGTAAATATAGTGATATTATATGTATGATACTAAACTGATATGCCGTCAAACATTCGTTTAAACATACATCATTTAGTTTTTAATCTACTTATTAAAGTATAAGCAGTTCTGTTATTAATAAAGAATGGTATTAAATCTTCTTCAGGATAATAATAAGAATTTAAACTCTCACCTTGAACGCTATGTAGTGTTCTTGCATATCCATATTCAAAATGTTTCAAATGTTCTATGTTTATTTTGTAATCTTGTTCGTCATCATTTAATACAACTGAAACTCCATCACACGATTTAACAACACAATCTAAATTATTGAATAATCCAATATTTTTAAAATCGTTTGTTTTACATATTAATTTAGTTCCAATATCAAATTTTTTATTAATACCCAATCTATCACACATTAATTTATTGTATTTATTTCGTGTATCATTACGATAAGCAATTATAATATCAGAATCATAATAGGTCTTGTTATTATATTTTTTGATTTCATCAATAAGTTTAGTTCTATCTTTACAGGTTATAAGATAATCATAATAAGATTTTTCAAAATGATTTCTATAATTTGTAGTCATTATATCACGACTACCAAACATATAATTAATCCAATTCTTACTGAAATAGTGTTTATCAGTTCCAATTGGTAATAACTGGTTTTTATCACCATATCCAATTAATCTTTTATCATTCAATTTACATTTATATAATACATTCCACCCTTGATTATCAACCATACCAATTTCATCTATGATTATATTTTTTTGTATCGGTATTTTATTAGTTAATGAATATAGTTGTATTACTTGTGCGTTATACTTTAATTTTCTATATTGCTTTGCTGTTGCGTGTGATGGCGTTAATATTATATAATCCTTTTTTATTTCTTCGTCTATTAAAATATCATTTATAATTTTATGAGATTTACCACAACCAGCATAACAATCACCGAAAATATTATCACTATCTCCATATTCATATACAAATGATATTTCTGTATTTCTTGGAGGACTACCTTGTTGTTCTGCGTATTCTTCTAATTTCCAACTACCTAACTCATCTTTAATATATTTTAAATATTCTTTTGTTTTATTTACATCATGTTTAAATGTTATACTATCTGTTTTAACTTGTTTGATATTATTATATTCTAATCCTAATTGCTTCATCATCATATAATTTTTAACTCTCGCATTATCTTTGATTTGAATTGATATAGGTTTCTTGTTATAAAGATTATATTTTTCAACTGGTTCTTTTACAGCGTGTAATCCATCACAAATTTCAATCGTCGGTAAATCTTCAATAGTATCTAATTCAACATCATCAACAATTTTAGATACTCTGTAATTTATTTGCTTATGACTATAACTTTCAAACTTACCTATCATTACATTTATAATATCCTTGAATATCTTATTATCAACTTTATTGTATAAATCTATTATCATTTGTTTATAATAATTTTCTACTTTTTCTGTTTCCATTTCCTCACGGATAGTAAATTCTAATCCTTCTTCACGACAAAATTTAATATGTTTGCCTTCATATATGTTGTTGCATTCTAATAACTGACTGCTATATTTTGGTTCTACAACATATAAATAATGGTCTATTATTTCTATGTCTTGGTCTTCAATATATCTTAATCTATGTTTTTTTACATCACAAGTAATAAGATAATCTAAATTAGATAATATACTTGAATAACATTTGTTTTGGTCTATTGTTATAAATTCTTCATTTTCATTACACAATACATTTCTATTATTATAATTATAACCACCTTTAATAAACTTATTATTTTCAGGTATAAATGAACTTATATTACCTTTAACATATAGTTCTGCAATTTTTTCTCCTATGTTCTTACGATTTACATAAGCATTCATCATATCACCAATTCCAAATTTATTTAATATATCTTTACAAATATCGTAATCTTCGTTGCTATGAAATAATTCTTCTTTATGAATAAATGAAATAATTTTATCACCATTCATAAGTAGATTTGAGGGCATAAAACCCTCTTTAATAATTTTTTTAAAACAATATGATAATGATGATGTATATACTGGTTTCAATTCTTTTTCATCATATCTTACTTTATTTAAAACTTTGTTTTTGATAGGATATAAATGATTATTGTAAGCAATAAATATCATAGACTTTCTACTCTTATTTTTTTTTTCTAATTTGTTTTCCATTATTATATTTCCTTGAATATCATACGCAATCATTTTGATATTGTTTGTTTTACAATATTCATGTATATCTTCTGTAGTCTTTAAATTTTCCATTTTCTTTTTAGAATATTTAGGATATATTTTATTCATATATTTCTGTATGCATCTTCCACCTTCATTAGGTATTACTTCGTTATATAAATTACATATATCAAGTGGTTTATGGTCTTTCAATTGCATTTTGTTTAATTCGAATTTTTGTTCTGTTAATACACTACGAACACTAATATTTAATTTATCTATTTGTGATGGGTTATATAAAGCATTAATTAGCTCAGTTGTATATTTTTCTATTTCACTTGAAGATAATGTTGCTGTATATTCATCGTTTCTATAAAACCAATTAGCATCATCATTAACATCACCACTCCATAATAATTCAGCGTTCCAATTAATATACAACTTCATTTCTTGATTTTCAGGTATAGTAGATGTAAAAACTAAATTATTGATTTTTAAATTATTTTTTAACTTGGTGTCTGTGTTTATATTAAATTGTTGATACAGAACAGGATTAGGATTTTTTGTATTTAATTTTGCTATTTCTTTTGTAGAATTATCAAAAACATACATCGTAGAAGGAGTTGCATTTTGTTTTTTCTTGTAATAATTTAATGGCGAACTTCCTACATTTGATTTAAAAATAGAATTCAAATAATTAAATAAATCTTTTTTTGTATTGCCCTCGCTCCCTAATACAGCGTTAATATAAACTTTACTTATACGCTTTGGTAGTTTGTAGTATTCCCTTAAGACCTTTTCGTTAGTCATGTTTTTCGTTTGCTTAATGTTGATTTTGGTATTTTCCATTTTATATATAGTATATATTATAATTTTCCTTTATACCCATTTTTTTCCTAAATAATATAATTATATCACATATTCAATATTTTTTTTTTTTTTTTTTTTTTTTTTTTTTTTTTTTT
>JGI24003J15210_10001186_pt1 | contig 11389 bp, 8 predicted proteins | sample LinPmetageLP28_FD_15210 | JGI IMG/M metagenome (IMG submission 15210)
GGCAATGGAGAAATTTCTTTAGAAACTGGTGAATTTTTACCAAGTAAATAAACTTTTGAAAAAATTTAGTATATTTATCATAAAAATAACATAAAATGGCAGAAACATTAATTTCCCCAGGAGTATTAGCAAGAGAAAATGATCAATCTCAAATAACGTCGCAACCAATACAAGCAGGTGCGGCTGTTGTTGGTCCTACCGTATTAGGTAGAGTAGGAATTCCAAAATTAGTTACTAGTTATTCTGAATATCTAGCTAACTATGGTAGTACATTTACTAGTGGATCCGATACATACACTTTCTTTACTTCTATATCAGCATATAATTATTTTAATAATGGGGGTACATCATTATTAGTAACAAGAGTCGCTTCAGGATCTTGGGCACCAGCAACTACACCATTAATTCCAGCAATAGAGGATGAAAGTGGAGCTTTAACAGTAGGTGCAAGTATTTTAGGTAGCTTAACAAGTGGGGGATCAGGTGGTNCAGCANCAACTTACGCTGCTCCNTTTGTAACAACAACAGGAACAGGATCAGATTCTTCAGGTTCATTTGTAGTATCTACTGCTAATGGAAAATTATTAACAACTGCCGATGATTTATTATCAGAATTTGTAGCAGGTACTAATCCTACAAATGCAGGAACAGCTCAATACACAAACGTTACCTTAACACAAGGTTCTGTAAATAGTGCTATAGCAACTGTAGATGTAACAGGAACAACAGCCCCAACTATAACAGGTATCACAGTTACTACTCCAGGATCTGGATATGCAGCTGGAGTTATTGATATAGCAGCAGGTGCTTTAGGAACTGGACAATTAATAAATGCACAAGATGTACTTAGTATATCCAACGGTGCTGCATACGTCTTAGGAGCAGTAACAGGTCCTTTCACAGTAGCCCAAACTTCAACTACAGGTACAGGTACAGGAGCAACATTTGCAATTACAGGAGACGGTACAAACGTATCAGCACTAGCTGTCGCTTCAATAGGTACAGGTCATGCAGCTACAAATGTAATTACAATTTCAGCAGCAGATTTAGTTACAGCAGGGTTTACAGGAGCTACAGGAAACTTAGAAATAACATTAGCAGCCCCAAATGTACAAGATTCTAGTGCAGCACAAGCTACAATAACAGCAGCTAATTTACTAACAGAAATAACAGCAGCATCAGTAACACTAGCAGGAACAGGATATGCAATTGGTAACCAATTAACAATTCCAGCAGCTAGTTTAGGTGGAGCTGGAGCAACAGATGCAGTATTTACACTTTCAGCAGCTAATATTACAAATGCAAATGTATTTACTTTAGAAACAATATCACAAGGTGATATTATGAATAGTGATGGTCCTGAAAATTCAAATGGAGCACTAGCAAGTGGTTCAGCACAAAACGTAAGATGGGAAATTCAAGCACCAAATACAGGATCAGGTGTATTTAGTTTAATAATTAGACAAGGTAATGATAATTCAAAATCAAAATCAATATTAGAAGTATTCCCGAACGTATCATTAGATCCAAAACAATCTAACTACATATCTAGAATTGTAGGAGATATGACGGATACAATAAGAAATGCAACATCAACAGATGTTTATATTCAACCAACAGGATCATTTAGAAATGCTTCAAGATATGTAAGAGTAAAATCAGTAGATTTAAAAACTCCAGATTATTTTGATAACAGTGGAATTGCAAAAGCTGAATTTACAGGATCTATTCCTGGAGCAGGTAGTGGTTCATTTTCTGGAGCAGTAGGAGATAATATAGGTGGTGTAGCTGGAATTGGATATTATGATAAAATTAGTGACTCAGATTCACAAGGTTTAGGTGCAGTTCAATCAGACACATCAGCAGTAGTATTAGGATCATATCCACAAGTATTTAATCTATTAGGAAATAAAGATGATTATAGATATAACATCTTAACAGCCCCAGGATTATATAAAGCTAGTAGTAATTGGTCATCAGCATTAACATTAGCATTAAGTACTGTGTCAAGCAGAGGAGATGCAATTTTAATAATGGATTTAGTTGATTATGATTCAACAATAACACAAGTTACTACTCAAGCAGCTAGTGTTGATAATTCATATGCAGCTAGTTACTGGCCTTGGGTTCAAATTAATGACCCAGATTCAGCACAATTAGTATGGTGTCCAGCATCCGCGTTATTACCAGGAGTATATGCGTATAACGATAAGGCAGCTGAAGCATGGTTCGCTCCGGCGGGAATTAATAGAGGTGGTTTAAGTACAGTAGTACAAGCAGAAAGAAAATTAACTCAAACAAACAGAGATGATTTATACACTGGAAAAGTAAACCCAATAGCAACATTCCCAGGAAGAGGAGTAGTAGTATTCGGTCAGAAAACATTACAATCTCAAGCATCAGCTTTAGATAGAGTAAATGTTAGAAGATTATTAATTGAACTTAAGTCTTATATTTCACAAATTGCTGATAATTTAGTATTTGAACAAAATACAGCAGCTACAAGAAATAACTTCTTAGCTCAAGTAAATCCATATTTAGAGTCAGTACAACAAAGACAAGGTTTATACGCGTTTAAAGTTGTAATGGATGCTTCAAATAATGGTCCCGATGTAGTGGATAGAAACCAAATGGTAGGTGCGATATATTTACAGCCAACTAAAACAGCTGAATTTATTTACTTAGATTTCAACATTTTACCAACAGGAGCTCAATTCCCGTCATAAAAACTAAAAATTTAGATATTTATAATAAAATAAAAACGAAATAAAATGGCAGTATTAAACCCGAACGAAATATTTTTCACAGCTTTTGAACCAAAAGTAGCTAATAGATTTATAATGTATGTAGACGGAATCCCAGCTTATATCATTAAAGGTGTTAGTGGAATGGGTTTCGCACAAGATGAAATTGTACTTAATCATATCAACACTTACAGAAAAGTGAAAGGTAAATTAAGATGGAATGATATTACAATGCAATTATTTGATCCAATCACACCATCAGGAGCGCAAGCTGTAATGGAGTGGACAAGATTACACCATGAATCAGTTACTGGTAGAGATGGTTATTCTGATTTCTACAAGAAAGATTTAACAATTGATGTTTTAGGTCCTGTAGGAGACGTAGTTTCTGAATGGATTATTAAAGGAGCATTTATTAAAGATGCATCATTTGGAGATTTCAATTGGGATACAGATGGTGAAGCAATGAATATTGATTTAACAATAGGAATGGATTACTGCGTCTTGAATTTCTAAAAAAAATCAAAATATTTTAAAGAATAGCTTGGCTTCGGTCAAGCTTTTTTTTATATTATATATGTATAATAAGAAATTAAGTTATAACAAATAAAATTTATATGGAATCCAATAAACAAATCCAAACTCCTAAACAAACGGCTCCAAGTAAGCCTAAGTTTAAATTCCCAACTGAAATGGTAGATTTACCTTCTAAGGGAATAGTATATCCTAAAGACAACCCACTATCATCTGGAACAGTAGAAATGAAATACATGACTGCTAAAGAAGAAGATATTATTACTAATCAAGCTTACATTCAGAAAGGAATAATTGTAGATAAGTTATTAGAGGCATTAGTAGTAAGTGAAGGCGTAGATTTAGGGGATATGATTGTTGGTGATAAAAATGCATTATTAATAGCATCACGTGTATTAGGATATGGGGCTAATTATAAATTTGAATATGCTGGTGAATCATATGAAGTAGATTTATCTGCATTAGAAAATAAAAAATTCGATAAGTCTTTATATACTAAAGGAGAAAATAAATTTACATTCCAAACACCTCACTCAGAAAACTTAATTGAATTTCAATTAATGACTGATAAAGTAGAAAAAAAAGTAGATGCTGAGTTACGAGGTTATAAAAAATTAAATAAATCGGTACAACCAGAAATGTCTACAAGATTAAAACATATGATTTTATCAGTAGATGGTAATACAGATAAAAAAGATATTAGAGAATTTGTTGATAATTATTTTCTAGCAAGAGATGCAAAAGCATTTCGAGACTTCATTGTTGAAATTCAACCCGATGTAGATTTTGGGTTTGAACGAGAAAAACCAAATGGTGAAATAGAAGAGATTGTAATTCCAATAGGTGCAAATTTTTTTTTCCCTGACGCATAATCAAGCCGTAGAATATAGAAGTAATTTATTTACCCAAATTCATGAAATAGTATTTCATGGTGGGGGTGGTTATGATTGGCATACTGTATATGAAATGCCTATATGGTTAAGAAATTTCACTTTTAAGAAAATGCAAGAACATTTTAAAGAAAAAAATGAGCAAAATAGTACTTCTGCAAATGATTTAGAAAGAGGAAGAGATATACTTAAACAAGCTCAACAATCAGATCCAGCTAATGCTCAAAAGCATAAATATATGGATAAATTTCCTAAAACATCCACTAAACCTACAATAAAATCAAACGTTCCTGATTTTGTTACTACAAAAGCTAAAAAAGCATAAACTTTCAATATTTATAACAAAATAACACTTGTTTAAATGGCAAAGAAAGTAAAATCCGCAAAGGAAATAAGAGAAGAAGCAATAGAAACAGCAAGAATTGTTGATGATGCTATGAGATCTATTGCTTCCTCCTTACAGGAAGCATTTGGGGAAGCAGGAAAAGAAGTAGAAGATTTAGGTAAAGAATTTGTAAAAGAAGCAAATAGAGGATTAAAAGGGTTAAAAGATAATGCTGAGGCACTATATACTGCTCAAGAAAAATCAAGAAAAGGTCTATATTCATCTCGAGATATCCAAAAAGAGATTGAGAAAAAAGGTAAAGCAATATTTTTAATTGAAACCAAAATTGCAGATGCAATTGCTAATGGAGCTACAAATGGTGCAGAATTAAATAAGGAACTTGCAAAAGCAAAAGGCGAATCAGCTAAATTTTTAGCTTCACTTGAAGAATCTGCAAATAAATCAAAGGAAATCAATAAGGCTATGGGTCTTACGGGTGTTGGGATAAGGGGGATGGAAAAGATAGCCGGAAAGTTAGGCTTAAGTGGGTTAGAAACTGTTTTTGAAGATGCATCAAATGCCTCAGCTAAAATGGCTGAGGGTTTAGTTGATGCTGCAAAAGCATCAGGTACAACAGTAGGTTTAGGTGGCAAAATGCAAACAGCATTTGAAGGGGTTAAAGTAGCAGCTCAAGGAATTGGAGCAGCACTTATGGATCCTTTATTTCTTATAGGATTAATTGTAAAGTCTGTTAAATTTCTAGTTGGTATATTTGATCATGTTAATAAAGTTACAAATAAAATAGGTCAAGCTGTAGGTATAGCTGGAGCTGAAGCTAAAAATTTAAAAAACCAAATTCATGCTATTGGTGATCTCTCAGGAGATATGTACTACAATACAGAAGAAATGTCTAACTCTTATATGGCATTAAATAAGTCAGTAGGTCAGAGTTTAGCAATGAATAAAGAAAATGTAAAAACTTTTGCTCAAATGACTATGTATTTAGGTTACTCAGAATCATCAGCAGCTGAGTTATTTAAAATGTCTGTAAGAACTGGACAAAGTTATCAAACTATTAGTAATGATGTTAAAGATGAAGTTAATGCATTAAATGAAGCTCATGGTGTAAGATTAGACCAAAATCAAGTAATGGATCAAATAGTTAATGCCTCTAACTCAATAAAATTTAATCAAAAAGGATCTACAAAAGGTTTAGTTGATGCTGCTCATGCCGCAGCTCGATTAGGAATGTCTATGGATGACATAGCAGCAGCAGCTGAAACACATCTAGACTTTGAAAGTTCTATTGCTAAAGAAATTGAAGCAGAAATGTTTTTACAAAAAGACCTTAATTTAGACAAGTTAAGATATGCAGCTTTAACGGGGGATACAGCAATGGCTGCTAGAGAAGAAGAAAGATTAATTAAAGAAAATTATAAGTCTTTAAAGGGTAATGTAATGGCGCAGCAAGCGTTTGCAGCAGCCACAGGTATATCTATGGAAAATTTATCTGGTGCAATGCTCAAGCAAGAAGAGTTGCAAGGACTAACAGGTAAAGAATTAAAAGATAAAATAGCAGCAGATAAAAAAACTGAGGAAATGGCTCAAAAAGCAGTTACTTTTGATAGAACTATGCAGGATTTAGTTATACAAATAAAAGGTATATTAGAGCCCTTAGCTAATATAGTAGGTCCTGTTTTACTAGGGATAGCAAAATCATTAGGACCAATGTTAAAATATGTTGCTAACTTTGCAAAATCAGGACCTGGAAAATTATTATTAGGCTTAGCAGGTGTAGCTGTTGGGTTTAAAGTTGCAAGTGGTGTACTTGGTAAGATTAAAAGTTTTTTTGGGTTTGGAAGTAATAAACCCACAGGTACTCCTATGGATCCTATTTATACGGTTGGGGGTAGTGGTAGTGGGGATATGGCAAGTAATATTTTAGGAAAACTAGGTAAAAGAGGTATATTTGGAGGTAAGATATTCAAAAACATATCAAAAGTATTTGGTGGTAAGAATACATTCATGGGGAGACAGATGAGAAACCTATCTAGTATGTTTCTTAAAAGAAGTAGTATGACAAACCAACTAGTAAAAAATAGTAACTTTCTGTCAAAGATCTTCCCTAAGATGTCTACTTTAAATTCTAAGTTACCACAAGCAATGGCACAGCAAATCGGTAAAACTCTCCAAGTAGATAAACTAGGAAATGTTACTAAAATGGCAACTTCAACATCAAAAGCAGCAACAGCAACAAGTACAGCAGCAAAGGGTACTACTATGTTATCTAAAGTAGCCCCAGTATTAACAAAAACTTTAAAGGTATTAGGGCCTGTAGGAATAGCATTAGANGCTGGTGTAGGGGGATATACAGGATATTCCCAATCCCAAATGTCAGCTGAAGAACAAAAAGCAGCAGGTGTTAAAGAAAACATTAGTGCAGGTGAAGCAACTGTACAAGGTATTTTAACCGGTGGAGCTGAAAAAGGTTCATCTTTAAGTAAGTATGTAGGTATAGAAAAAGGAGGAGGAGCTGATGAAGCTATGGGTGTATTAGGTTCAGCAGGTAGAGGTGCAGCAATTGGAGCTACAATTGGTTCTATTATACCTGGTGTAGGTACTGCAATTGGTGCTGCTGTAGGAGGTTTAGTTGGGGGTGCGGCTGAAATAGGTAAATTATTAACTAATCCTGACTCTTCGTTAAGACAAGGTTTAGCTTCTATGGGAGAAGGTATATCAGATTTTGCATCAAGTGCAGTAACTACTGTAAGTGGTTGGACTTCAACGGCAGGTAGTGCTATTAGTGGTTGGGCATCATCAGCAGGAGAAACAATAAGCGGTTGGACATCATCAGCAGGAGAAGCATTAAGTGGTTGGGCAGGTTCAGCAATGGATACTATGTCGGGGTGGGCCTCATCAGCTGGAGAAACAATAAGTGGTTGGGTAGGTTCAGCAATGGAGGGAGTTTCATCATTAGCTAGTGGAGCTGCAGATATGGCTTCTAAAGCAGGGGCGTATGTAGCAGATACAGTTTCTAGTATTGGATCTTCAATTGCAAATTCATCAGTAGGACAAGCAGTATCAGGAGCATATGATGCTGTAGCAAATTCCTCATATAATCCCTTAAATTGGTTTGCTGAAGGAGGAATTGTAACCAAACCTATGATTGGTGGTATTGGAGAAGCAGGTCCTGAAGCAATAATTCCTCTATCACAAGCAGGTGATATGTTAGGAGGAAATGGTGAAGTAACAAAATTATTAAAAGAATTAATATCCGAAGTAAGAAAAGGTGGAAATGTATACTTAGATGGAAATAAAGTAGGTTATGCATTAGCATTGCAATCTTCTAAAATGGGTTAATATTTATAACAAAACCAATTAAAATATAATATTATGGCAAAATCAGTAGAAAAAATGTTCGATCAAGATGGGTCACGCTTAGCCGTGCCAATTTCACCAAATGCAAATCCGTCAACAGATCCTTCTATTAATGTACAAGGTAATTCTTTACTACATAACCAATACTCAAATATTGGTGATCCTAGTTTAACAAATTCACCTTATACTAATATGGGAGCAGCAGCAACGTCTTATTCACTACCTTCTACATCACAGTTAGGAGAAAGTGCATTAGCATACCAAGGTGAAACTAATAGATATCGTAATAACTTACCAGAAGGTAGTTCGCTCTAAAAAAAAATAGATGCCCTTAATTACTTCTACTACAGCTCTTAACAAACTGAAGTGGGGTGGCGATAGGTTTAATGCTGGTATTACTGATGGTAGTAACCAACCTTACATCCGACGTGATATCCCTGGAGTTAATGTTAATGATCCAAACCCTACTCTCTTTAATGATGGTGGAAATCTTCCTGCAAAAACAGGACATGATTTTTTATTAAGGGATGGGTTTATGGCTCCTGTAGAAGCAGCAAGAGATGTAAGTAGACTTACACAAATGCTTTTTGATACAAAAACTCCTAATGGTTTTGAATTTATTGCAAAACAGAATTTATTATCAAGAACAGCAGTTAAAACAGAAGCATCTTATGGTATAGGGTATGGGGGTACTGAAGTACCTGATTTTACAAAGGGTACAGGAGGAGGAGCAGTTAATTCTGGTATTTATTTACCAACAAGCACATTAGCACAAGCCGCAGTAGGATTTACAGGAACACATTTAAATTTATTAGGATTAGATCCAACATCTCCTATGACACCAGGTGGTGAAGGGGGTTTATTTCCTGGAGCAGGTTTAAGAGGTTATTTTCAAACAATAAAAGATAAAACAGATCCTGGATCCTTTGATACAAAATTAATAACAGTTTCAAAAACAATCCCTAATCCTCTTTGGGCACAACAAATACAACAAATACCCCTTAATGATAATACCCTTGCAACTGTTTCAGAACCAGAATTTGTAAATATAGAGGAGCAAAAATTAGTACCATCTGATCAAACAAATTTTTCAAATAGATTATTAAATTTACACAATTTACATAGTACATCAAACTCACCTATACTATTATCATATTCAGGAGGTCCTGGATCAATATTAGGTATTGGAGATACAGATATTATGTTTGCTGATCAAAGAACAGGATTTAATAATCCTCTATTTGTAAGTGATAAGAATTATTTTTTAGGAGGTGTTAAAAATAATAGAAACCCACAAGTACAAGAATTTAAGCAAAAACTAGGAGCAACTCCAATAGCAGCAGCTGTATTTCCTAACGAGTCAGGATCATTAACTGAAGGGACAGATGATAATAAGTTACAAAATTTAAATACTAAACAATCAACAATTAGAAATGCTGAATTATCTAATGCTGGGTTTTTTAACCCAACAGGTTCTAATAATTATAGTATTTTTAAAAACACATCTGAGGGGGTTACATCAGGTAGTATAGATTATTTACTCCCAACAAAATTAGGAGCAACTACAAAAGCAGAGGAAGCATTCCCAGATGATAAAGAATCATTAGAAGCATCAACTACAGAAAATGCGCTTCAAAATGTAAATTTACAAGATAGTACTATTGATAATCCTGAATTAAGTACAGGGTTATATGCTGGGTTTAAAAACCCAACAGGGGATAATGATTATAGTGTATTTAAAAATACATCAGATGGAGTTACAACAGGAGAAATAAATTACGAAAAAGTAAAATTACCATTACTTCCAGCTTTATCAGCTTCAGATTCAACAAATATGCCTGATGAAGCTTTAATAATAGAAGCACAAGACACAGGATCAATTCAAAACCAAAATACACCACAAAGTACATTTAGAAATGCTAAAATTGATGGTGATAATTCCTTTTTTAACCCTGATGGTCCTAATAATTATGGAGTATTTGGAGTTAAAAATATAGAATTACAAAAATCACAAATATTTGTAGAAGGTAGTAGTGTTAGTTATGCATTTAGTGATTTATTTCCTTCATCAACAAGTACTATATTTGAAGGTTTAAGTTTAGATGCCCCTGGTGGATTAGATTTATATAATAATAATGTTTATGAACCTGGAACTTTAACTACTGAAGGTAGAGGAGCAGGGGGTCAAGCTTGGGCTAACAATGGATATGCATTGACTCAAGCTCAAATTGAATCACAGCAACAATATCAATTTAACCCAACATTAAAAGACTTTAGGAAAGAAATTATAGTATCTGAAGAAATTGAAGAAGTTTCAAGTGTATTATCTTTAGCCCCAGATTATTCAACAAAATCAGGTATTAGAAGAGTAAATTTAGGGGATCCTGGAAAAAGTAATACAGTTGAAGGTAGAAAAAATGTATTTAATTATGGAATACCTGCAAACCAAACAAAAGCACTAGATAAACTAACAGCTATGCCTATGTATGATGGTACCGGTCCTAATGGATCGCTAGCAGTTAATGATTACGCTAAATTTAGAATAGCAGCTATTAACAATGATAAACATGATGGTAGTGCTGTTTATATGCATTTTAGAGCATTTATAGATTCATTTAGTGATAATTATAATGCTAATTGGGATCCAGTTAAATATTCAGGTAGGGGTGAAAATTTATATAACTATACAGGTTTTGAAAGAAGTATAAATATGTCATTTACTTGCTTTGCTCAATCAAAAGCAGAATTAATACCGATGTATAAAAAATTAAATTATTTAGCTTCAACTTTATCCCCGGATTATACAGCAGCTGGATTTATGAGAGGAAATTTAATTAGATTAACATTAGGAGGTTATTTATATGAACAACCTGGATTTATATCATCTATAGTTTATGATATACCTCAAGAAGCACCTTGGGAAATAGCTATTAATGCTGAAGGTGGGGGAGATGGTAGTGTTAAAGAATTACCACATATGATTAAAGTATCTCAAATGACATTTACACCAATTCATACTTTCTTACCACAAAAACCAAATAATGCAAATACCCCAGAAGAAAGATATATAGCATTATCTAATAATAGTGGACAAGGAAGTTATTTAACTGATTACCCAATGCAAAGAGCAGATGGTGATGGAGATAATAGTAATACAAATAATATATTCGGTGAATAGATATAATAACATAAAAGAATTAAGAAACGAAAATGAATTCGTTGGAACTATAGGAGATCTTTATTATCGTACAGTGTACTACCCAGAAATAGAGCCTTTAGAATCAGACATTTATGTTGAAACTGAGTGGGGAGATAGATTAGATTTATTAGCTAATCAATTTTATAATGATGTTTCATTATATTGGATTATATCAATAGCCAACCCCAACACAGTAGGATTTGGTCAATTAACTATTCCTAGGGGNACACAATTAAGAATTCCAATAAATATAAGTGGNATTGTAGACAGTTATAATAGATTAAATGAGTTATAAATATGAATATACTAGGCCAACCAT
>JGI24003J15210_10001188_pt1 | contig 11366 bp, 7 predicted proteins | sample LinPmetageLP28_FD_15210 | JGI IMG/M metagenome (IMG submission 15210)
CAGCAGCAGGCGGAACAGCAGCAGCAGGCGGAACGGCAGCAGCAGGAACTATAGCAGTGCCAGGCGTTACTTCAGCAGCAGCAGGTGGAACGGCAGCAGCAGGCGGAACAGCAGCAGCAGGCGGTTCAGCGGCTTTAACTACTGCAGCTTCAGCCATTCCTTATGTAGCGGCTGGTTTGGCAATCGCGGCACTATTCAACAAATTATTTTAAATTATGGCTAGATTAAATCCAGGTGGTTTCGCAGCGGGCTTTGAGTCAGGTTTTGGCTTGGTGTCTAAAGCTAAAAAAGACAAACGAGATTTTGAATTTCAACAACAAAGATTGCAAGCTGAAGCAGACAACAGGGAGCAAGATCAAAAAAATAAAGACAGAACTTTTGGTTTAAATGAAAAAAACATAGATTCACAAATAAATCAAAGAGCCCAACAAACTAAAGAGTCTAGTGCTAGATTAAAAATAAGTGAAAAAGACTTAGAAATTAAGGACAGAAACTTAGATTTTCTTGAAAAAAAACTACCGCTTGAGTTACAAGCATTGGAGTTAAAGGCAAAAACAGCAGAAAGCGATACAGAAATTGCTCAAATAAGAGCTGACATTGCAACCAAAGAATTAGAAATTAAACAACTTGATCAAGAAATTAAGCTAGGTGATAAAGACAGGATAGAAAGAAAAACTGATGCAGAAATAATTGCTTCTGAAGCCTTAACTAGAGAGCGTGATGCTAAATCTATTAAACAAGAAAACCTTAATGATATTGAAGTGGCTAGAAAAGCAGAAAGTGTTTTCAATGAAATTATTAACGGCAATCTGCCTTTGCAAGCTCAAATAGATGATCTTAAAGGAACTCAATATGACTTAGATAAATACCTTGATCCTGTGCAAACTGAAGCTTTAGAAAAGGTTACAAAAGCGTGGGGTAAAGCTTCAGATCCTAGTAGTGGTATTACTATCCAATCTTTAGTACAAGAAGATGAAATCTTAGACGCGCTAGATTTAGTATTTCACGAACAATTTAATGTAACCCTAGATAAAGGCGTAAAAGGAAAACATTTAGCACAAATACTTTCTTTGCCTAGTGAGATGATCGGGAAAAACGGCGTATCTGGTGATCAAGTATTACTAGAAATGTTGGTTACAAGAGAAGACGGAACACTTTATGTTGCACCGGCAACAGTAGGCAGACAAAACAGCGGAACTGATCCTGTTCAAACTGTATCTGTGCGAACAATTTTAGATAATATTAGTGGACATAATGTGCTTAGGGGAAACATAAAAAATTTAGAAGGCACAGGTAAATTAGAAAGATTACAAAAAATGGCTTCAAGCAGAGTTAGGACTGCTGACGAACCTTCAGTTAGATTAAAAGCACAAGAAGAAGCTTTAGATGCTTGGGAAGATTTAAGCATTCCACAAAAAGCAGAGCTAAAAAAAGAAGGTATAGAGTCTAAAGCCCAATACGTTATGCAAAGAGTAAATATTGCTGTTTCATCTAGTTTTCCAGATCCTGATACAAAGTTTCCAGGTGTTAATTTAGCTGGTTTAAATTCAGCTATAGAAGGCGGTCTTAACCTTGCTCTGGAAAGAGGTCTTCCTGCTGATATTGATATTTCTACACTGACTTTAGATTTTAAAGTTGAGCTGTTTAATGAAGCTTTGAAAATAGGACGAAAAGCGCCTAAAGGTGAAGAACAAAATGCAGCTGATCGTTATGTTGCAGATACACTTTTAAAAACATATAGAAAAAATTAGGAGTTAATGGTGAGTACAGATCCATTTGGCTTCAAAGACAAAAACCAATCTCCTTGGGAGCAAGACAGCCCATTTACGACCAAAACAAGTAATGCTTTTGGTTTTGAAAATTATCAAAAAGAAGAAGAGCCAATAGAACAATCTGATGCTGGTGAATTTACTAAAGGTGTACTTAGCGGTGTAGATACAGTTCAAGCACTGGCTGGTGGTGCATACGCACTTGCTGGTGAATATTTTGATAACGAAGACATGTTTCAAAAGGGTCTTTCCTACTATGAAGAAAACATGCGAGAAGCTTCAGCTTATGCACCAGCTGTAGGTTCATATAAAGATGTTGTGCGTGATGATAGTTTCTCTGGTGATTTTTATAAAACATTAGAAACTTTTGGTAGAGCTGCTGATTACATTAATTACATGGCGGGTAATGTTATTCCGTCAATAGGATCTAGCCTTCTTGGTGGTGGTTTTATTGGTTTTGCAGCAAAAAAAGGCACAGAAAAATATTTACAAAAGAAAGTAAAAGACTATACCCAAAAGGCTATTAATAAAAAATTATTAACAGCGTCAACAGTAGGAACAGTAACAGGTGCATTTGGTGTTTCATCATCACAAATCAGTGGTGATGCGTTTATGGAGATCTATGAAGAGACTGGAAATAGATCAACAACAGAGGCATTAATAGCAGGTGTAGCTGGTGGTGCTTTAGATATATTTACTCCAGTAATAGCATTAAAAAAAATTGGCGGCTCAGCCCTAGACGACACCCTAAAAAACTTAGGTCAAAACAAGAAATTTTATGACGGGTATTTTGCAGAAGTTCTAAAGACTGGAAGCATTGAAGGCTTCACTGAAGCCATGCAAGAAACGATTACTTTATCTGCTGTAGACGTTGCTAGGTCGGGAAATAATACACTTGGTAATTGGGGAGGAGAATTTAAAGAAAACTTCCAAGATCCAAACAACAGAGAAAGGCTTATTAATAGTGCTATTGCTGGATTCATTGGCGGCGGCGGAGTAAGTTTAGTTACTTCAAGCGTAAATACTGTTCAAGAAAAAAGAACCATAGAAAGACTGACTAATACTGGTCAACAAATTATAGATTCGCTAGAAGGAGGCGAACCTACAACTGTTCCTGAAAGAGTATCTTTTGATGAAACTGTAACAGAAGGTGGCTCTGGTAGAACTGTAGAAGAGCAAATACAAGACTTTGAAGAAGGCAGAGTAGCAGGCCAGACTCTTGCACAAGAAGATATAGATTTTTCTGTTACACCAGAAGGTAATGTTGTAGAAGGCGCACCTGATCCTAATGTGGTTGTCCCGCAAACACCATTTCAACAGTCAGAAAGAAAACCAAGCATTGGACGTCAAGCTTTAGAAACTCAAATAAAAGGACAAAAGTTAAACGAAGAATTAAACAGAAGAGAGGCACAAGTAGAAGAAGAAAGACAAGGTTTATTTGATCAATACAACTTACAAAGTTCACGAAAAAGAAAAGATAAAAAAATTAAAAAAGCTTTTTTTCCAAATATGACCGCTCTTGAAGAAGAGTATATAAATTTACAAAATCAAAATCCTCATCCTAATTTAGAGTTTTATCCACCTAATAGTATTTTGTCTATTGTAGATGCAGCAGGAGGCTTTGATACAACAAGTAATTCTGAATTTGATCCATTGCCTGGATTTAAGATCCCACAATACAGACGTAATCCTTTTAGAACTAGAAGCGGAAGAAAGGGAGAGAGCCGAGATGTCAAAAATATGGGCTTACAAAATATGGATGATGTTTATGCTTTGCTTAGAGAACAAATGCCTAATGTCATACCAGATACACAAGCTGACAATATTCCAGATTTAGCAATGGTAGAAGATATGATTTTAGAAGAAATTGAATTCTATCAAACGAATGGCACAAGCGGATCTGTTTTTACCCCTGACGAAAGTTGGGCAATAAAAGATCAAGAAAGAAAAGAATTTTTAGATTATCAAGAGCAAATAGAAAAAACACTTTTCAATCAATTAACTACACAAGAATTTAAGAAAGCACAGATAACTGAACAAGAGCTTGCACAAAAAGAAGAAACACCTGAAACTATAGCCGAAGCAGAAATAAAAGCTAAAGAAGATGCTAACCCAGAAAGAACTAGAAGAAACTTACCTGAAGATATACCTGAGAGCGTTGAAGCTGACACCACAGGAGCTACAACAGTTGAAGGACAAGGGACACAGGTACAAAGTGACAGCCCTACCCTTACCACCCAAGAATCAGATCAAGCCCTAGAAGATTACAAGGGTTACACAATTGAAGAACTTCCTACTAGAGAAGGCTCTTCTCCTCGCTATGCTGTAGTAGATCCTTTTTACGAAAGCAAAGACAATCTAACAGAATTCCCAGAACGAAAACCTGGACTAAGATCTTTGGGCGCAGCCAAAGACTATATAGACGGAAGGATTGCATTAGAACAAGAGTTAGAACCTGAACTGAAGCTAGACGTTGAAAGAGATGGTGTAGGGGCTACAGAAGATATATTTGCTCCAGCAGAAGAGATTGTTGAAGACTTTGCTCCTTCTCCTACTTTATTAAAACTTTTTTTAAGAAGAATAAATCGCGAAAACAAAGGAAAGGTATCCTATGCAATTCGTAATTTTAAAATTAATAACGAACTTATTACCACTGATCCTGATCTTTTTATAAATGAAGCGAAAGAGATATTAGATTTTTTTGATTTAATTATTCAGTACGGCATGCGACAAGATGATCCTGAAACTTTAGAAGGAACAACTCTTGATCTTGAAAAAGCAATACTTCTTGCTGATTACGATTTGTTAGATGTGCCTCTCAAAGATTTGTTGAATAGAAAAAATACAACAAAAATCTTAAAAAAGTTTTATGACCGCAGAGACGAGTTTGACAATCTATTAAATGATACAGCATTGTTGTTTGAAGAAAATTCTAGCAACACCAAAGAACAAACAATTAATGAATTTTTAAATACTAATACTAATTTATTAATTGAACAGTTAATTCAAAAATTAAGACTTGATGATGATACTCGTAGTAGGCGTAATCCTAGCCCTATTATAGAACAGCTAAGCGATGGCACTTTTGTAAAAAGAAAACTTGAGTGGGCTGACGCACAAGATACTGTAAATAATTTTACTAAAGACTATAAAGGATTGCGTGGTGTTAATTTTAGAGTTTTTAGAAACGCAGATGAAGTAGACGACAGAACTGGGTTTAGTCCTTTTGACAAAGCAGTTTACGATCCACAAGACGATACTATTTTTATTTTTGCGGATAAACACAGAGACGTTGATGATCTGAATAGAACTTTACAACATGAAGTCATAGGTCACTTTGGTTTAAAAGAAACTTTATCTACTAAAGATTTTAATGAGCTATTAAAGAAAATTAAAACTGGTAGATTGCAAAGCAAACAGTTTAAAGAAATTTATGATGATGTAGCTAAAAGATACAAAGGCAGAGACGATTATGTAATAGCTGAAGAAGTCATTGCTAGAGTTGCTGAAATGACTAATTTTGACAGTAAATTTTCACAAGTTGCTGATCAAATATTTGAAATTATTGCGAGAGGTTTAAGAGCTATAGGCTTAGTAAAAAACGAAATTACCTTGGCAGAAATCAGAAATATATTGCGCGAAAGCAATAACACCATCAAAGATAAATTAGTACCAGATCCCGAACTTAATGTAGTAATGACCAGAGCTGAAGCTATGGGGTTTGCTACTGGCAAAACTGTTTATCATGGCTCAGTTGGCAAAATAGAAAGATTTGATCCACGCAGAGCTAATCCTATGGGGCATTTTGGAGCTGGATTTTACTTTACCGATAATTTATATGATGTAGAAACTAACTATGCTGGTATAGATGGAGAAACTATATCAAGAGAAATAGAAAATATTGAAGAGCGCTCTGAAGATGAAGCAGATCGTCAATCAAGAATGCAAGAGCGTTTTGGTGAACAAGAACTAGAAACAACTATTATTCCTGCATTTTTGAAAATACAAAAACCTTTTGACTTAACCAAAGGCAATGTTTGGTTTGAGTTTGAATACGAGTATGACGAAGACGGCGACACCATTCCAGGTAGTCTAAGCGGTACTGGTATGGATTTAGTAGATGCCATTGAAACTGTTGCTTTTGAATTTGATGTGAATGAAAACACATTGCTTGGTGAACTAGAAATATGGGATGGGATTGAATCTAATGAATTAGTAAAACGTCTAATGATGGCAGAAGAAGTCATGTACGTTGAAGATGACAATGGAAATTTAGCTTCTGGAGAATTTATCAGAAGAGTAATAGAGGAAATGGGCTTTGATGCAATTATTCAAAATGCCTATAAAGCCTTTCCAGGCATGAATATTCCAAAAGGAACAAGACACTACATAGTCTTTGAACCTAATCAAATTCGTAGCACAGAAGCGAAGTTTGATCCTAATGAAACGGCGTCCGATTTTATCTATGCAAGAAAAGATGACGTGGTAGAAGAGGAAGGCAATGCTTTTAACTTACAAGATGAAAGACTGTATCACTATTACAAAAGAAAACTACAAGATAGTTTTGGTCGTTTTGCACAATTAGAAAAAGCAGCAGCCGAAACAAGAAATATTGATGGTATTCAAGCTATAGATTCTGTTTATGTTGCTGAAACTCTTTATACAGGAAAAGTAGATACAGCATTAATGAAATTTGAAAATGATGTTGTTAAATCTATAGGCAAGGCATTAGCTGAAAATAATATTGAGCAAAAAGAATTAGATCTTTATCTCTATGCCAAACACGCAGAAGAAAGAAACGAATACATAGCCAGTATTAATGAAGACATGCCTGATGGTGGATCTGGTATGACTAACGAAGAGGCCAGCATTGTTTTAGACAGAGTAGAAGAAGAAGGCAAAACAGAAATACTAGAAGTCATAGCCGAAAAAGTTTACGCAATTACCAGCGGCACTAGAGACTTACTCAGATCAAAAGGTTTAGCAGAAGAGGAACTGATAAATGCTTGGCAAGAAAATTATGAATTCTATGTACCTTTGAAGGGTACAGCATCTGATCAAGAACAGTTTGGTGGAGGTACAGGCAAAGGATTCAGTATCAAAGGTAAAGAATCTCTTAGGGCTATGGGAAGAAAATCAAAAGCTCACTCACCCTTTGCTCAAATTATTGCAGACAGAACAGAAAAAGTTATTAGAGTACAAAAAAATGAAGTAGGTAAAAAGTTTTTAAATTTTGTTTTGGAAAACCCTAGTAAAAATTTATACGAAGTATTTACAGAAGAAAATGCACCAGCAGTTAGGTCAATTCAAGAAAAGGTAGATCCTGAAACTGGAGAAAGATCTGAGCAAGTAGTTACTACCAATAGTTTATTTCAAGCAAGAAAAGAAACAGTCATGTTTGAAAACGTCACTATACCTAAATATTTTTCTGTCAAAGTTCCTGCTGTCAAAGAACTTAATACTGGCGAAGTTAAAGAGACTATAGACGAAGTCTTAATAGAAATTAAAGATCCACAGCTCAACTTGGCTATGCACAGAATGGGTGAGCAACAAATGGGTAAGATAATGACTGCTCTTATGAAGTACAACCGTTTTTTATCTATGGTAAATACTCAATATAACCCTGAGTTTATACCCACTAACTTCTCCAGAGACGTACAAACAGCTGTTGGTGCACTAGAGGGAGAAATGGCAAGAAAAGGTGGATTGCTAAGAGGGAATACCACTGAGTTGACCAAACAAATTTTAATGACCACTTTACCTAGAGTTAAAGGATTCACTAAATTTACTAGAGCTTCTTTAAGGGAAAAAGAATTAACAAACCTAACCGAGCAAGAAAAAGAAGACAAACAATACTATGACGAGTATTTAGAAGATGGCGCAAAAACAGCATTTTTCTATGCAAGGTCAGTAGAAGAAATACAACAAGACGTACAAGACGTTATAGAGGGAATGAATAAACCACAAACTGTAACTGGTAAAGCAGTAGAAGGCGCAAAATCATTCTTTAACCTTGTTGAAGATCTCAATACAGGCGTTGAAAATGGCGTCAGATTTGCTACCTACATTGAAGCTAGAAAGGCAGGAGTTGATAGAGCATCTGCTGCTTATACAGCTAAAACTTTAACTGTTAATTTCAACAAAAAAGGTGATTGGGGCAATAACCTCAATGCGCTTTTCTTATTTTATAACGCTTCAATACAGGGCATTGAAAACATAAGAAGATTTGGCGAAGCCTTAGTCATGTCTCCTAAACAAAACCAGTTGACTGGTAGAAATTTGAATAATCCACAAATACTAGCTTCAAGCGCTATTGCTCTATCGGCTTTAGCTGTTTTATTTAACGAAGGCGTAAGTGAAGAAGATGAAGATGGAGAAAGTTTTTATAAAGACATAGATGATTCTATTAAAGAAAGAAACTTTATATTTATGAATCCAGTTAATGGTAAAGATTATTTTAAAATTCCTTTGCCTTATGGATATAACATTTTCTTTAACCTTGGTACTGCTTTAACAGAAACAGCTTTAGGTCTAAAAGATCCTGCAGAGTCAGCTCTTTTTTGGTTGAAGGGCTTTACCAATTCATTTAATCCTGTGGGTTCATTTCCACCAATCCCTACTTTTGCACAGCCGTTCTATGAATTAGAAGCAAATGAAAATTATTTTGGCACTCCTATATATAAAGAAAACCAATTTGGTCAGACGACACCTGATTCATCACAATTCATGGGAAGAATGGACGAGTCTTTTGTAAGAAGAAATTATCTCGAAATAACTAGATACATGAATGAAGCAACAGGGGGTACTGTAAATATTTCAGGTGGTTTTGATATATCGCCAGATAAAATTGAACATTTAGTAGATTTTCACGTGGGCGGTGCAGGTCGTTTTATTGTAAATGCAGTAGACACAGCAGCTGATCTTGGAAAACTAAAAGTACCAGGTGTAACCCAAATACCATTTGTTAGAAGAGTTTATGGCAAGCCTAATCCTTTACAAGATATGAAGAAATTCTACGAAAGGACTAGAAGGTTAGATCAACTTAACAATGAAGCTGAGAGTCTACCTTTTGAAGAGGCTAGTATATTTTGGTCAAAACATAGAGAGCTTGCCATGTATGAAGAAATACAAAGCTACAAAAATGAAATGAAAGAGATTAGAGAGGTAATAGATTTCTATGAAACCTCTGATATGAGCAGAGTTGAAAAAACTCAAAATATTGAAAAGTATAAGGAAATGCTCAATTCACAATATAAACGATTTAACTATCACTATAACTATTACGAGGCATTATCAAAATGAATATCATATTAGAACGTCTGTGTTATCACCCTAAAGGGGTACTAGGTAAATTTCACTTAGATCAATATGAGTTATATACGATTGAGAAACCTTGGGTAAATAATAAACCTTACGAAAGTTGTATACCTGAAGGCCACTATACTTGTGAGCCTTATAGTTCAGAAAAATATCCCGATACTTTTGAGGTTATGGATGTTCCTGGTAGGACTAAAATATTATTTTGTCACATAGGCAATTTTCCAAAAGACGTACAAGGCTGTTTTGCTTTGGGTATGTCTGTAATGGGCGACAGAATAGCTGTTAGCAATAGTGCTATAGCTATGAAAAAATTTAAAGAATTGACCAAAGGGGTTGATCAGATTGAACTTACAGTTGCTAGTTACTACCCAGAATATCCATGAGAAGAGCCAGCAAAACTATAAATGTAATTGATACAACTAAACGCAAAAAGAAACATACTTCTATAGGTAGTGCGGGTAACTCTAATGTGCATGTCAAAAACAAACAAAAGAAAAGACAAAAGAAATTAAGCTATAGAGGACAAGGCAGATGAATGAATGGGTTAATGCTGTAGAAACGATTGGCATACCAGCCGTTGGAGCTATGGGTTTAGGTTATTTAGTATGGATGTTATTCAAAAGTTTAATAGCTGACATACATAAAAAACTAGATACACAACACAGCATGATCGTTGCTTTGATAGACAGAATTAGGCAAATGGATAACGACATGATTCGTATTGATGCGATGTGCAGGGCTGCCTTAAACATACAACCTGACGTTAATAGATTAGCTAGAGCTGATGGTCAAAAGGATCAAAGAAAAGATTAGGTAATGAAAGTATATATTAAATTTTTTTCTATCTGGATTGTGTGTGCAATTATTACTTTTGGGTTTATTGTTCCAAAAATTAATGCAGACCAGATGGTGCATAAGTTTAAAAATCCTAGTTTTTCGGGAAATAACACTAGCTCTCATTACTTAACTATTGAGAATCAAGAATTCAATAGAAAAGAAGCGGTTAGAGAAGAAATAAAAGCTTATCAAGAAGAGTTAGCAAGAGAAGCCGACAACACCACTTTGGCTAGATTTATTCGTAATTTGGAATCAAGAATATATGCACAACTTTCTAGGCAATTAGTTGAAAATCTTTTTGGTGAAACTCAATCTGAATTCGGAACATTAGAGTTAGAAGGCAACACTATAGAGTACGAAGTAGAAGACGACAAAATAACATTAACAATTACAGATGAAAATGGAGAAACCACAACTATTAGCGTTCCTACTGGTTCTTTTACTTTCTAGCTGTGCGTTAAAGAATGACGATTTGTTGAATAAAGGTGGTATACCAAACAACAAAATTACAGCTCCTAGTATTTTAGATCTACAGTCACAAGAATTAAAAGAAGTATCTCCCCCGAAAAAAAAACCAACAATAGCAATATACCCGTCTAGCTTCACTGATCAAACGGGACAGAGAAGAAGTAATAGTGAGTTTGCTTTATTTAGTACCGCAATTACTCAAGCTCCACACGCTTATTTATTAAGAGCGTTAAAGCATTCTGCTAATGGTCAATTCTGGAGAGTAATAGAACGTATAGGGCTAGACAATCTTGTAAAAGAAAGAACCTTAATACGATCTACCAGAGAAGGGTTTAAACAAAAAGAGTTGAGTCCGCTGTTGTTTGCGGGGTTACTCATAGAAGGTGCTGTCGTAGATTATGACGTGAACCAAAGAAGCGGTGGAGTTGGATTTCGCTATTTAGGCATATCCAGTAGCAACCAATACAGGGAAGATACAGTAACAATATCTTTACGCCTGATTTCGGTTTTAACTGGCGAAGTTTTGATAGAAGTCATGACAACTAAAACCATTTTATCTGTGGGTATATCTCAGGATGTTTTTAGATTTATAGAACTAGGAACAGAACTAATAGAGCTAGAAGGTGGATTTACAGAAAACGAGAGTGGTTCTATTGCATTGCAAAAAGCTATAGAGAAAAGTGTTTTAGAAATTATAAACATAGGTTATGAGAGAGGGTATTGGGAACATGAAGAAATTATTATTGAGCCTAGTTGCGATGACGAGTGCATTGCTGCTATTCGCGGCTGACAACGAAATATATATTGATCAAAGCGGTGGTACTGCTTTGAATTTAGACATTGAACAGATCAATGGATCTGGAAACCTCATTGGTGGTGCAACAGCTTCTGCTGGTTCTATGACACCATTAGATTTAGATGGCGCATCTATGAGCCTAGACATATTGCAAAAAGGATCTACAAATAAATTCT
>JGI24003J15210_10001190_pt1 | contig 11356 bp, 16 predicted proteins | sample LinPmetageLP28_FD_15210 | JGI IMG/M metagenome (IMG submission 15210)
AACTTGAGTCTTCTTATGTCTGGTATGGTTTGATATTGAGTTTTGGATATTTCTGCACACCAACCTTCCAATGCTCGCCAGACTGTCTCATAGTGCTGGTGCAGTTGTTCATTGTCCTGTTTGGTTTTGGGCACAATTTTTGTGTTTTTTAATTGTGTGTCTTCTTTCTTTTCAATGTAGTCGTGTTTGTATGCTTGTATTTTTAACATTTTGTTTCTTTTTATTGTTTCTATAATTGTAGCACATAAAGATCTTTATGTCAAAAAGTAATTTTCCAATTTCAGGGTAGGTTGGCAAGCATTGATAGGGTTAGAAGCAGAATGGCACCAATGCCCGCCACTAATATTTAAAGATATTGGGTGTATAACAGGATTCCAAACAAGATGTGTATCACAGTGATTGCAACAACATATCTGTTCATTTGTTTTTGAAGTAATCTTTGATGGCCCATTCACAAAAAGCTGAATGTCTTATGTCATCCCAATTACGCCAACCCATATCCAGACAGTTCCTGACTTCTTGTATGTCATAAACAGGAATCAAAGGCTTTTGTTTTTTAGTCTTGGTCTTGATCTTTTTTCTTTTTGTCATTGTAGTTTTTTTTAGGGGTAGGCCAATTGATGTTGTAGGGTTTGATTCCAGAATTCCTAGCAACCTGCATCATCATTGTTTCCATTGTGTGTATGTTGTCTTCCAGTCTTGCAAATCTTGGATCATCTTGTTCAAACTTGCCACTCATAATCATCTTGTCTATGGTGTGTTGCAAACTGTCAATCCTCATTTGCATCTCTTCTAGCATCTGTAGTGTTTCAATTTTATTCATAATTGTTTTTTTAATAACCATAAACTTATTATACAATATTTAAGAATTTGTTGTCAATCTTTATATAATAGGAGAATTTCCAAAAAAAAGATTCGCACAGAGACCTTTTAAAGGGGGTCTAAAGGGATGGGTGGGGTGTTTGTATACGGGCAAAAACCGTTATATTTTGAAATTGGGTTTCCAACTTTTTATGGCCCAGTATGCAGGTGATAAAGTCTTCTGTCCTTTGACTTTGTCAAGTACAGCTCCCATCCTTGCATTGAAACTNTTTCTTCTAACAGGATTGCTCCTTCCAATGCTCATTCCTTTTTGTCCAAAGTTCACTTTCTTCACATTGCCAGTCTTCTGATCTTTAACGAACACTTTGAACTTCTTTACATCACCTCTTGATGGTTGATTTAATTTTACTTCTCTTCCTTGATACTTTGCCATTATTTCTTTGTCTCCACTATCACTTTGGGTTTGCTTGAATTGGTGTATAAACCAAAGAAACCTGCTCCCGCACCTACCACAACTGAAACAAATCCAGCCTGTGCATTTGTGGGATCTGGCATCACCATAAACCAATCTATCACTCTGTAGAATACCAAACAGTATAACGCCATCAATGTTCTTGGAATAAGTCTCCAGTTGCTCATAAATTCAGGTATCTCACATTTTAAGAAATACCAAATGTTTTTTATCGCTTGTTTCATATTATCTACCTCTCACTGAGTCTATGAAGTTATACACTCTTCCAAATTGTTTATCAACATTTTCTAATTCAGTCTGTAGCATATACATCAAGGTCTGTAATTCTATCAATGTCACAAGTGTCCAAGTGGCCAATCCCATAAGGATAGTTCCTAATAATCCAATCAACATCGTGTTTGTTTTCCTTGTCATCACTTGCCTTGTCCTTTGTATTTCTTATAACTTCTTCTCTTTGATTTGTTCATCATAGTCTTTGAATGTCTACCACCACCTATGCTGGTCTTCTTGGGTTTGGTTTCGTGACTTGATTGTTCTTTAACTTTTGCCATCTATTTTGATATATCCAAATTTGTCTGTTCTAAATGCTGTATTTAATTTTAGAACTTGGGTTTTTGCAGTGGCTTCTGTTGACCAAGTGTTCTTGTTGTATTTGAAAGATGTTTGACTGAATTGATTGAAGTCATTGTTGATATTTTGTCTTTTATTGATTCTAATCTTTGCCAATTTATCATTGTAAGTCAACATCCAAAAAGTTTCAACAGTTTGGACTTCTTGCATATAACCTAGTCGCGTGTATGCTTCTGCCTGTATTTCTAGTTCTCGTCTTGCCATACAAATATTTATGGGGTTGTAAAAAAGGTGAACCCTGTTGCCGCAAAACAACAGGGTCCTATCGCATTTTAAGGAGCATTACTTCTATGTCAGTAACAAGTAATACAATAATATTTATCTAAAAATGTAAAAAAGCACCTCAACTTGAAAATTTTNGAATCAAAATAATAAATACCACAAAGGGTAGAAGCAACTCCCATTTTAAAACTTGACAACAGATCCGTGATTTGTTATTATTGTATTATCGCATTATGAAAACAGCAAACATAACACATAACCAATTGGTTGGCTATTGGGCTAAGACAAAAGGTATATCAGTAAAAGATTTGGAACGACATAAACAAATCAATGATGTTATACTATTGATCCAGTTCAAGGATCATTTCAATGTNNATTTTNNAAAGANNGAAGCGGCCAGTTGGGGTGCGATATGGGGAATAGTTTATCATAAGAAAAGATCCCTAAAACAAAAACATTTAAACACATTGGCAAACATAGGCAAAAGAATAAAACACAGGCAACAAAAAATAAAACAATTTAGGCAACAAAACAGAGACCACTCAGTCAATAAAACTCAAGGTGTAATATGACGGTTAATGACCTTGGTGCGGTATATGATTCTTGTTTATCATATACAATCGTAAGTGCCGCTCCTACCCTTTAAAGGGTTGCAGTTCCAATACATCAGTCTGCACAAAGGAGAAACAAGTCGTGTGTGATTCATTCAAGATCACATCGTAAGGCGGTTATGAAGTAGTATTTTTTTTAGATACTATTTTGCATAGCCGTCGTGCGATCAAACACTCAAGTATCTATATAGATCATATAGAAAGAAATTATAGTAATCACAGAAAGTGATTACTTGATTGACAACGAAGTTGTTGATCAGACACAGATCAAAGTGAATCAAACAAATTAATAAATAACTATATGCCAAAACAAACAAAGTTAAATCCCAAACAAAAACATTTCGTAGAAGAATATCTAAAGTCTTACAATGCCTCAGAGGCTTGTAGACTAGTAGGATTCAGTGAATCAATGGCCAATAAACTGATGCAGAACCCATTGGTGTCAAATGAGATCAACAAGGGTATTGATGTCAGTTTGAAGAAAGCCAAGATAGACAACAGATCTGTTTTGGGACAATTGGCTCAAATCGCAATGGAGCAGGACCCAGTCACTAAGGGTATGCGATGGAGTGATAAATTGAGAGCCCTAGAACTATTGGGCAAACACCTTGGAATGTTCACAGAACAAGACAAAGACCAAGGCAAGATTCCTCAAGTCACTATCAATTTTGAAGGTGAAAAGGAAAAATTAGAAAAGCCTTCATTTGAGGTAGTAGACTATGATGCAGAAAAAGTCAAACGAAGAGACAACTAACAACACCAACAATCTCAAAGTTTCTTTCACACCAAACCAACAGCTTTGGTATCAGACACCTGCCACTGAGGTATTGATTGGAGGATCATTTGGATCAGGCAAGTCATTCTTNTTGAGATGGGCTTCAATACTGTGGGCTATGGAGATACCAGGTATCAACATATTCCTTTTCCGTAGGACATTTCCAGATCTAAGGATAAACCATTTGGTTGGACCACAGAGTTATCTTTCCATATTGGAACCATTGATATCAGGTGGTTGGGTCAAGTACAACTCTGCACACAACACATTCAAGTTTTGGAATGGATCTGTTATCACATTATCACATCTCCAACAAGAAGCTGATATGTATAGATGGCAAGGATCAGANATNCACTGTCTATTGTTTGATGAAGGAACAACATTTACAGAAGCACAATACAAGTTTATGAGATCAAGGGTAAGGATGAGTGGTGTAAAGATACCAGAGAAATGGAAAGGTTATTTTCCAAGGATTATGACCAGTTCCAATCCAGGTGGTATTTCACACAATTTCTTCAAGATAGGATTTGTGGATCTATGTCCAAACAACAGGATAGTGAAGATGCCAGATGATGAAGGTGGATTATTGAGACAATATCTTCCAGCCAAACTGATAGACAATCCGTATCTGATGAAAGAAGATCCTGACTATGTCAAAAGGATTATGGGTATGGGAAACACAGAATTAGTCACAGCTATGTTGGAAGGAGATTGGAACATACCATCAGGACAGATGTTCTCAGATGTTATGGACAGCGTCAAATGCCTAGTTGGTGATTTTAGATTGCCAGAACATTGGATCTTGAAAAGAGGATTTGACTATGGATATTCAGCACCGTTTTCAGTGTTGTGGTATGCCATAGCAGATGACACACCTTGCACGATTGATGGCAAACAGAAGACGTTCAAGCCAGGAACTGTTGTGATAGTGGATGAATTGTATGGATCAAAGCCAAACAAACCCGCAGAAGGTGTCCGTTGGTCACCAGGAGACATAGCAAGAGCCATAAAAGAACAGGAGAGACACTATGATAGAGCAGTGAGACCAGGACCTGCAGATAATTCAATCTATGATGGTGATAGCAAAATAGCAGAAGAGATGGCCGTTCACGGTGTTGAATGGTCTAGATCAAACAAAGCCCCAGGTTCAAGAAAGATAGGTTGGCAACAGATAAGACAGAAATTCAATGCTATGTTGCCTGAAACACAAGAAGAACCAGGATTAGTAATAACAAACAAATGCCAGATGCTTTGGAGAAACCTTACAGGTTTACCAAGAGATACCAACAATCTAGATGATGTTGACACCAAAGCAATAGATCACGATGCTGATACTTTGAGATATATTGTCTTAGACAAGCCAAAAACAGCAAAGATGATTCCGCTACAAGGGTATTAACAATAAATATGATTATAGATCAGGAAAACTTATATGCCAGCAAATAATACACATCCAAGTTATAACAATTGGGCTCACAAGGCCGTAAAGACAAGAACAGTGATCGCAGGAGAAGAAGAAGTCAAATCCGCAGGAGAAATGTTCTTACCACATCTTAATGGTCTGTCTAGGGCAGAATATGAAGATTACAAAGATAGAGCTCAGTTCTACAATGCAAGTAGAAGAACTCTTTCTGCATTAGTTGGCTCAGTTTTCAGAAGAGGTGCTACATTCACAAGACCCACAGAATTAGATGATGTGATCAATGACATTGACCTAGATGGCACAACAGCAAATCACTTCACAAAACAGATCCTAAAAGAAGTGCTAACAGTTGGCAGACACGGCATTTTAGTTGATTATGATGAAACAACAAAAAGACCATATTGTAGCCATTACATTGGTGAAACAATAATAAACCATAGAATGGGTATGCACAATGGCATATTACAATTAGATATGGTTGTGTTGGCAGAATCCAAAGAAACAATTGATCCACAAGACGAATTTGAAACAAGTTATCAAACTTGTTATAGAGTGTTAAGACTACAAGAGGGAGTTTATACCCAACAGATATATTATGTTGACGGTAGAACAACCACAGCAGGTGAAATAACAATTCCAACGATACAAGGAAGAACATTAGAGTACATTCCTTTTGTTGTTATCAACACAACTTCTTTAGGTTGTGATTATGAAGATTCACCATTGTTAGATTTAGTGAATATGAATATCAATCATTACAAGTTTTCAGCAGACATTGGTCATTCATTACACTTTACAGCTTTGCCTACTCCATTCGCCACAGGAGTTGACAATTATGGAGGCGAAAGCAAAGAGGCAACACCGTTAAGGATTGGTTCAACAAATATGCTTATGCTACCACAAGGATCATCTGTGGGTATGTTAGAATTCAGTGGTGCAGGTGTGAACAGTCTAAGACAATACTTGAATGATTGCGAAGGCAAGATGGGAAAACTGGGAGCGAGACTTTTAGAGAAACCATCTGCTCAACCAGAGACGGCAGAAACAACTTCTATCAGACAAGCGGCAGAAGGTTCTGCTCTTATCACAGTGGTAGAATCAGTAGATGCTGGTATAACAATGGCATTGAAATATTGTGCTGATTATATGAACATAGATATTGATTCAGTTGATGCTGAATTGAACAGAGACTTCATTGATGCTAAAATGAATTCTAAATCATTGATAGAATTGATACAGGCATATCAAACTGGCGGCATATCAGAAGAAACTTTATACTACAATCTACACAAAGGTGAAATACTACCACCTGATCATAACAGAACAGAAGAGATCACACGATTACAAGGGCTGAAAGAAACAGTGGAGCAACCATCACAGCCTAAGAACCTTGATCAACCACATCCACCAATGCAGAGCAAAGACTCATTGGTAAGTCATATGAGAGAGATGATTGAGCAAGGATACACAGACGAAGAAATTAAACAAGTGCATCCAGAAATGGACAGCTACTTCAATGGAGGAGATGACAATGGCAATGACTAAAAAGAAAAAGAAAAAAGGCGGCAAAAGAGGCGGCAAAAAAGGTGGCAGACGAGGTTAATTGGTCTGACTACTTTGCATCTATTGTTTCAGTATGTCCCTGGTCTAAAGCATACTGGCAAAAACAAAAAATAGATATTTGTGAATGGCAAGAACAGATACATCCATTGGGTGACTATGTTGCCCGTGTTTATAAACTACCAAATGCAAGTGCCTACAAGTTGAACAAGTTGATGAAACAGTTCAACGAAGACAGACCCACAGAAGAATGGTTGTATTCACATCCAAAGTTTGGAAGACATTCAACTCCAATACCAGTGTTGATACAACAAGATCATCAATTGCTCACTGACATAAGAAACAACATAAAAAACAGATAGCAATTGATACTAAATAATACTATAATAAAAGTTAACCGTGCTTAACAACAGGAGGACTCGTATGTCTACAGAAGAAGCAAACAACACACAATCAAACGAACAAACAACTCAACCAACTCAACCTTTAACATTATTTGTTGATTCATTACAATCAATTCCTGAATCATTACATTCACATTATGAACAAATGGAAGAAGGTTATAAGTTAAACATCAAAAATGTAGTTCCATCTGCAAAATTAGATGAATTCAGAACCAACAACAGAAAATTAAATTCTGAATTAGAAGATCTAAGAAAACAAATGAGCTATGTTGATATAGATGAATACAACAGATTGAAAGATCAGTATTCAAAAGAAAAAACAAAAGGTTCAATACCTGAAACTGATGTTGAACAAACTCTAAACAAAAGAACTGCTGAAATGAAAGCAGAATATGAGAAGAAGTTAGAAGAGTTGAGCAGTCAATACACTTCAACAAATCAAAAATTATCAACTGTCTTGATTGACAATCAAGTTCAATCAAATGCAACCAAATACAATGTAAAATCAACAGCAATGGAAGATGTTCTGTTAAGAGCAAAAACTGCCTTTGTTTTAGAAGAAGGTAAAGCCGTTGCCAAAGATGACAAAGGTGAAACAATTTATAATTCACAAGGTGAACCTTTGACTGTTGAAGAATGGGTTAGCAGATTACAAAAATCAGCAGGACATCTATTTGAAGAATCTACAGGCACTGGTGCTAGAGGACAAAGAAAAGTAGTTCAAACACAAAACCAAATGAGTGCATTAGACAAGATATCTCAAGGTTTAAAAAGATAACATAAATAACATTAAGATTACCGTAGTAATCAATTCTGGACGATCTGGAAAATTAACTTCAACCATTTAAAACAGGAGAAAATAAAATGGCAAATTTAACAGGTGGAACAGACCTTACAGGTCTGACACAAGCAGTCAAACACTTCAACAATCCAATTGCTGATGGTGTTGCTGACACAATCGTAACCGTTGCTCCTTTTTACGAAGTGATTCCTTTCAGACCAATTGCAGGGCAATCATTAATCGTAAACCAAGATGCAACAACAGGTATGGTAAAGTTCGCGGCAGAAGGCCTTGATTTAGCAAACGACGACACAGTTTCTAAACCAATGTCAACTACTCAAAGAACTTTCACATTAAAAGCAATCTTAGGTCAAGCTAATGTTGACAGATTTTCACAAGCAGTATCACCTGCAGGTGTAGATCAAATGGCATTACAAGTGGCTTCAAAATCAAGAAACATCGCAAGAAAAGCCTATGCACAGGTGGCATTAGGTACTACTTTAACAGGTGGTGATGCGGCTGGTTTTGCTGGCTGTTATGAGATTGCAAATGACACTAACTCAAACTCAACATCAACAGTAGACATTTCTGGTTCAAACCACGCAGATGTTTTTGCTCTTTTTGATGATATGAAAGATCTTGTGACATCAAAAGATGGTCAAGTAGACTTCATTATGTGTTCATCAAATGTATTGAACATTTTCAAAAAAGCAGTAAGATCAGTTGGTGCTGGTTTTGACTACTTCACTTCACCAATCACAAATAGAACAGTTCTTGCTTACGAAGGAACACCTATCTACACAAACAACCACTTAAAAGGTGTTGATTTGTCAGGTGGAACTGCAGGAACACAAGAGGCTCTATTTGCAGGTTGTTTTGAAGATGGTGGCAACAATGGTATTGCTATGATATACCCAGATGGAACACCAGCTGGTATTGATGTAAGACCATTAGGTGAATCAGAACTTTACAATGCAGATATGACAAGAGTTGCAATGTATACGGCGTTATCAGTATACAACGACAAAGGTCTATCAGTAGGTAAAGCAACTGTATAATCCTAATACCAATTAAGATCAAAGACTATGAACAAGGCCCTTAGGGGCCTTGTTTTCCTTATAATCACTAAATACAAGTGAGGATCAAATTATATGGCTTTAACATTAATTACAACACCAGGTGCAACAAATTCAAACTCATATGCCACAGTAGCTGAGGCAAATACCTATCACGACTCAATCAGAGAACAAGCAGACCAAACTTGGTCAGCATTACACGATGGCAAAAAAGAAAGACTTCTTGCTATGGCAACAAGACTGATTGATGAACATTTCATATTTTTAGGTTATAAAAAGAATCACGATCAAGCATTACAATGGCCAAGATCAAGTGTATTGAAAGATGGAAAATATGCACAAGGTTTATTTGACACATTAGACAGAGATACCATTCCACAATTTGTAAAAGAAGCAACATCAGAATTTGCAAGAATACTACATTCAGAAGACACAACTGCTGATGATGATACTGCTGGATTCAAACAACTAATGGTTCAAGGTATCAGTTTAACAATGGATCAGAGTTCAAGAATTTCAAAAGGTGTTATCAGATCAAGTGTATTTTCAATGTTAAGAAAATATGGAGATTACATTCCATCATTGAATGCAGGCACATCTGGTATAGGTCAAAATAGATTAGTAAGGAGTTAGTCCATATGGGATTAAAATCTGCTATACAATCAGCAACAAATAGTGCCTTTAAGGCCTTAGGTGATATACCTGTTTCAGTGACATACACTCAAGTTTCATCAGGTGGATACAATGCCACAACAGGTGCAACAACTGAGACAACAACTGAAACAACATTGACAGCATTGATCACAAGATTTGAACAAGAGAACATAAATGCAGGATTGGCACAGACAACAGATAGACAGATGTTGATTCCTGGAAAAGATTTATCATTAACACCAAAGCCACAAGACAGAGTAAATTTTGAATCTGCAGATTATGAAGTTTATAAAGTTGAAAGAGATCCTGTGTCAGCTTTACATAAATTACACATAAGGGAAAGATAATATGGCTTTGACAATACCACAAGCATTGAAAAGAATTGATCGTATAATGAATCAAGTTCAAGAAGGTTTCACTGTTGAAGGACAACAAACAGCAAAATCTAAAACACCAGTTGACACTGGTAAATTACAAGGTGCTTGGAATTCAAGAAATGCAAAATTTGGTCGTGTGTCTGAAATAAGAAATGATACACCATATGCAGGTTTCGTAGAAAACGGATCTTCAACAACAAGACCATCAAAAATGGCGGCACAGACTGTTCAAAGTCTAAGAACTAGAGCAGACTCTATTGTTAGAAAGGCAGTGAAATAGATGACCTTTCAAGCAGAGCGAGCCAGCATTGAACAGCGATTAGTTGACAACTTATCTGAAGTTTATATCCAATTTGATAATGTACTTGGTTTGGTTGACAATGCTGGTAATACTGTGAACACACCAGAACAATTAGATGAATGGGTCAGCCTAACAATCTTAACCAATGATTCTATTCAAGCAGAATTGGGCTCAAAATTCTCAAGACAAGAAGGACTTATAAGTGTCCAAGTATTTGTTAAAACAGGAACAGGAACACAAAGAGCAAGGACTTTAGCAGAATCAATTAGAACAATATATCATATAGTAAATTTCAGTGATATTACAACAAGAGCTTGTAGTATGACTGTGGTTGGTGAGTCAGCGGGTAGTCAGGATCTAGATAGCTTTTATCAGGTCAATTTAGACATTCCGTATTTTCGTCATCAAACATAAATACAAGTAGGAGAACAATACAATGGGAATACCAAGTGCAAGTTTAACAACAATAGCAATTCAAAAAGAATCAACTCTAGCAGGATCTAGAACAGATACTGTTGCTTCAATTAGAGCAACTAGCGAAAGTATAGTTCCAGCTGTTTCAACAATAGCTTCAGAAGAGATTGATGCAACAAGAAATGTTTCTGATTTAAACAAAGTATCATCACAAGCAGAAGGTGACCTAGAATTTGAATTCTCAGCAGATGGTCCAATTGATGCATTGATAACATCAGTGATGCAGGCAGGCGAGGCAGGTGCAAATGATGTAGACAATGCCGTAGACGGAACTGCATATTACAATGGCACGACTCAAACAAGTTATGCAATTGAAAAGAAAACAACAGATGGATCAACAAACTTCTTCCAACTATACCAAGGTATGGTTCCAAACACTTTAGAACTAACAGCAGAGTCAGGTTCATTCGTGACAGGCACAGTTGGATTCGTAGGTTCTAAAATTAATGCTATGCAAAGTTCAGGTGCAGTATTAACTTCTGCATTGACAACAACTACACAACCATTCACAACAGTAGACACAAACACAAATGTCAAATTCAACACTGGTGCGTCATCTATAACAACAAGTGATTATGCTGAATTGACTGGGGTAGTTCCAACTGCTTTCTCATTAAGTTTTGATAATGGTCTAAGAGCACAAACACAAATTGGAACAACTGATTTGGCAGGTATTGGTGCAGGTAGATTTACAGCAACAGGTTCGTTGACTGTGTATGCCAACCACGCAGACTCACAAACATTATTCAACAACTACATCAACACAACAAGATT
>JGI24003J15210_10001199_pt1 | contig 11312 bp, 1 predicted proteins | sample LinPmetageLP28_FD_15210 | JGI IMG/M metagenome (IMG submission 15210)
ACAGATGTTGCGACAACTAATCCCGAAACAGGCGTTTACAAGGCCGTGGTGACCCCTACAACGTCTGCTAGCACTCTCTACGACGTTTGGTCCGACAACGGTACGGAAGTCGTTACAGGGTCCATTACGGTCACCACACAAGTACCTACTGGAACTTCACCTATTTACGATCTTGTTGTTTCTGTATTGAACAACCAAGACTCTCACTATACGGGTCAAACCTCTCGCTTCTATTTTTACATCCGAGAGAAAGACTGGTCTCCAAACATATTCACAGTCGCAGCATCGAGACCAGACTCTAAAGTGTACGACAACCTATTGTACAAAATCTGCAGAGTCGCAACGGACGAGATCATATTTGATTACGACAAGACGACCGACAAAACAACCACGCTATCCTATGACGCAAACGGGAACTATTTTGATCTTGATATTAGCATGCTAGAGCCTAATTATGATTACGAAATCAAGTTAGCTCTATTTAATGTAATGACCAAGAGTTATCAAGAGCTCCCTTTTAAGCATAGATTTAGAGTGGTAAACAATGAGTATTAAAGATTTATTCGGCAAGACTTCTCGCAACCTTGAAGATACTGTCCAAGACGTCGAAAGCGTCGCATTTGTAGAAGAAAAGACTAAAGCGGACCAAACCTATCATCCGCAGATCGACTTTTCCGATCCCAAAAACTTCGTATACTATGGTTCAGCAGAACTGTATTATGACGCAGCAATCAGACGTATCTACGAAGACTACCCCTATGATGGTTCAAAAGCAGAACAGATTTCATTTGAACATTCCGCGTCTGCGCTTGAACGCTGGGTGTTCGAGAACAAATATCCAAAAACAACAGGACATGTTGAGCTTGGAACTTCTGCCGACTTGGCTGGACTTTCAGGTGTATACAGAGCAACAACAACTCCGGAATACATCAGAGTATGGGGCGGACTACATACAGATAGTGACGCTACGACTCTCAGCGACCACTTTATTTCTTCCGCACGATATGAAGCAGATAAGAACAGAAATCAAAACTGGAACTGCGACTTCACCAACGGAGCAACCGTTGAATTTTGGATGAAGAAGGATTCCACAACTGCTAATGAAGCCGAGGTGATTCTGGATCTGTGGAATGGAAGTTCCACGACCACCAACTCTAGAATGATTGTTGAATTCGCAGAATTCTCGTCAAAACAATACATAAGATTGAGACTGCTCAAAAATGCAACAACACAAACTAAACTATTTGAACTAACAAGTTTTGCAACCGGAACATGGTTCCACTTTGCCGTTTCTTTAATCGAAGAAGATGGTATCCTCAAGGCTAAGTCCTACGTCGATGGGATTCAAACAGTTTCTACAAACTTTTCTAGCACATATACCTTCGAAGGAAAAATGGATGCCTTCATTGGTGCTATGCAAACTAGTTTTGATGGCTTTGGAGCAACCGCCTCAGGTAAGTTTCAGGGGTACCTCGATGAATTCCGTTTCTGGAAGACGAAACGAACATCGCGACAAATCAAACTCAACTGGCTCGACGTAATTGGCGGTGGGGCAAACACTGACGATGCAACGTCTGATCTTGGAGTTTACTTTAAGTTCAATGAAGGAATAACCGGCACAAGCACAACCGACGCTACAGTATTAGACTACTCAGGTCGACTTGCCAATGGAACGTGGATAGGGTATTCAAGCACAACGAGCGCTCGCTCCACAGACTCCGCAATGAACTTGTCTGGATATACTGAGACACCTTCTCCAATTATTTACTCAACACATCCGAGTGTTTCCTCGCTTGTATCTGAGATGCAAACATCTGGATCTGCTTACGATGCAGATCGAGGCCAAGCATTCTTCCGATCGATGCCCACATGGCTGCAAGAAGAGGACAACGGAAACCTCCGATTGTTCTCTCAGATCCTAGGCTCTTATATGGACACTCTACATGTTCAAATCAAAGAGTTGACCGAACTTAAGACAAAGAGATATCCATTATCAGGTATAAAAACGAACACATTAGCTGCAGACCTGTTGAAAGACAGAGGGTTCATGGTCTCGACCATGTTCGAGAATGACGAAGTCTTTGAAAAGCTAGCGTCAATCAACTTACAAGACAATCAGTTCGAAACTGAACTCCACGAAATCAAGAACATCATCTATACCAACATCTACAACAACCTTGAGAAGATTTACAAGACCAAAGGTACAGAAGGTTCAATTCGAAACCTCATTCGTTGTTACGGTATTGATGACGAACTCATACGACTGAACCTGTACACAGATGGTGGAACACAATACTTCACAGACAAGGCGCGCGAGACATCAGTTAAGAAGAAGTACATCAACTTCAACGATCCAGACCACTTTGATTCAGTAATCTATCAAGTCGCATCCTCAGCAAACCCCAATTCTTACATTGCAGCGTCCGCTGATGCCTCTAGAAACGCTTTTACGATGGAAGCCGACATAGTAGTGCCCTACAAGAAAGAAGTGGGCGAGGCGGGATATTTCGACACCTCATTCATATCTGCATCTGTGATGGGTTTCCACGAAGCTGCTGCGAATCCTGCAGACTTCACTTGGGGAGCTCAAAACTTGTGTGTCTACATTGTTCGAGACTCTGTTGGTTCGCGCAACGCAAAGTTTGTATTGAGAAACGAACTTGGAACCATCAAGCAAGAGTCAGACTTCATTTACGACATCTACGAAAACGAACACTACAACGTTGCCGTAAGAATCAAGCCTCAAACCTACCCGTATGCCGGAGGTGTTACCAACACCGCTCCAAGCTACGATGTGGAGCTTTACGCTGTAACCACAAACTTCGGAGAAGTAGAACAAGAGGTTCTTTTATCTCAGACAATTTCAAATGCCGACGGCCTCGCCTTGATGAACGCATCCAAGCGTGTATACGCTGGCGCACACCTCGTTGACTTCACAGGAGCAACTGCTCGAGAGAAATCAGATATCCAAGTCGGAGGCGTCAGAGTATGGCTTGACTACTTGGAGAACGACGAAATCCTACAACACAACAAGGACGTTTTAAATTATGGTATGCGTTCATCTATTGACGGGTCAAACCTTTACTTGATTGACGACATCCAAATCCCAACTCAAGACCTAACGATCTTAAACTGGGACTTCGACACCGTTACAACATCTGACGGATCCGGAGAGTTTGTTGTCGAAGACATCACATCAGGACACACTGATACGATCTACGGAACCATTGATGATATCATCCGCAGAGAACACAAAGCTAAGGGGGCAAATTTCCCTCTGAACGACGTTTCGGTCTTTGGCTATGAGTTCATCCAAGCTTACAAGAAACAGCTGCCTGAGAGCGCCTACGACGCTCAAAACATATATATCAAGGGGGAGCAAGAGATCAACTTCTCTGATGACGATGATGTGAGTGATAATCTGTTCGTTATGGAGAAATCTCCATCAGCTCTTATATCCGAGGAGATGCTAAAATCTTTCTCAACAACTGTAGAGTTCGCCAACCTCATTGGTCGTCCCGTTGATCGCTATCGAGTGGAATACAAGGATCTCGCAAAAGCTCGCCAACTGTTCTTTGACAAAGTCGAGAGAGACATTGACTTCGATCGATTCTTCGAGTACTTCAAGTGGATTGACTCAAACATTTCCTCTATGGTCAACCAGTTGATTCCACTGTCGGCAAACTTCGCTGGGGGCATCGTCGATGTTATCGAACCTCACATACTCGAGAGAGACAAGTATCAACGACAAGTTGGTCTTTTGAGCACCGTAACTTCCACTGAAGCTTCAATGAGAGGTGTACAGGAAATGAAGTACAGCTGGAGAACTGGTCACTCACCATTGTCCGGAGATCAAAACGAAAACTGTTTATGGCAAAAGGAGCGACGTGAAGGCGCAATCATCGATGTCCTCACGAATCAGAATGAGCAATCATCCTCCAATCCTATCAACCTATCCGGTAGCAACGGAGTATATCAAGGGAACACTTATGCGACTCGCAGATTCTCGAGACCATATTCTGTATCAGCTGACTTTAATTATTCGATCCATGGTGGAATCAACTACTCTATCAACAAGAATCGTGATGCTCTTACAGACATGATTCCTCCGGGTAACTCATCCGACGGGACTGGGGTTCCCGAAGGTATCGTCACAGTTACTCAGACTGCGACAAATCCAAAGCCTGCATGTATAGATGAAAATAAGCCACCAGAAATTAGTAAATATAAATATGATGGCTACGCCAATATAGGTAAAGAGTCTGCTCTCATGACTCAAATTCCACGAAGTGATGAGAACCATTACGCATACCGACAAAAGATTTCGAAGATCTTTCCCGGAAACATTATGTCTAGTAGTGTCAACACTGGATACACATCGGTAATTAACCAGATAGGTTCTTCCGGTGGACTAGGAGTGGGACTTAATGTGGTAAACTTGCACTCCGATACTACAGATATAACAAATGTCATCCCAATTCAGGGCCCGTTCACGCAAGAACATATCGGTGGACGACAAGCTCGTCACATTCACATTACCGAAGGGGTAGATGCAGCAAGAGGGTATATAACCAGTCCTTACGACAGACCAGAGTTCTGGAACATTTATCTTGGGCTGTTGGATTTTGACCGTGACGGTGCAGGAGACTTAACGATGGGCGGCATTGGTATTACAACACCGGACTATTCACTTGGTAGTTTGGACCCCGATTCTCAAAAGGCTACGTACTTCCGTGAAGAACGAGCTAAACGCCCAGTCAACATCAAAAACATACGAACAGACCTTAGTGGTGGACCTCACGGTAACTTTACTTACAACTATGAGGTACTGTCGACATTCGGTGATCAAGACTACTATTTTAGAAGAATGAGTGGCTCTAATTTATTGCCGGATTCAATCGGTGCAGTTTTGCCTGAGACAACAAATTACCACACTTTAGTTGCTCAATCTTCATCTGTATCTGGAAACTACTTTGGCGAGGGCAATAACAGGCAATATTTTATACCAGCAGTTGCAGAGTCGAAGTCAACAGCTAGCTTTATTTATCACCAAAATAGCACCACATCTCTCCCATCAGCATTTGCTAATCAACTTATTTCCATCCAAAGGGCAACAGGCGCCGCAATAGGATTTGTGATTACTTCTGATCCCTCTTACGTCTCCGGAGACTTAGCTACGGGATATACGGTTGTGAGCACCAACGGTGCAACATGGGAAACCCTCGGCGATCAATTTGGAATAGCAATTACACATGTAACAAACGGTTTTGGATCTAACCTAGGCCTTGTGTTCGAACGAGAACCGGCCGGCCCAAATGGCGAAACGATTACCGTTACACTAACAGAACAAGTGCTGGAAGGGACATCTGGTGACGGAGGTGCCCTAATAGACGTGACGTCGGGCGGTAATCTACAAATTGTAACATCTCCTTTTCAAGGAGGGACAGAATCTGTTCCCGCAATAACAAACATTGTCCCAACTCAAGATCGAACAACCGGTTCTGTAAGCACAATCCGTACAAGATTCTCTGCTCCCGGCGGACCTGAAATCAACTCATCCGGATATCTTGATGTTGCGACTCAACAATATTCCGTACACAACTCCTTGAATTATAGGAACTTGTCAACTCGAGCAAGTGGTTCCGGCGAGGCAACCACCATTCGAGTCAACTCTCACTCAAATCGCCGAGAAGGCTTGAGAACTTTGAGAGCAAGACACCAAGGTCAGTTTGGCTTAGATTCATTGCACGGAGCAGTGAGCTCAACAGTGTATACGGATCTTGAAGCTTCATTCCACAAGCAGCATCGAAACAACCAAGAGAAAATCACACCAGTTAGTAAGATTTCTAGAGGAATGACGTTTGCACACACAAATGCTGAGTACGCCAATATTTCATCTTTAAATTCTCAAGGCGAAGTGAACAACACGCAAGAAGGCTTAAGTTTTAGTTTCTGGGTTAAGTTTGACGGAACATCCCCATCGGTTAGGGGGATTTTTGAGAATACAAACATTAAAATGTATTGGTCAGATCTTTCAACTGATCTACTAAGTCTAAGGTTCCAGCGAGCACCAACCTCAAGTGGATTGTACTACTCTGTAAACTTTGATGTCGATGGTTACGACTTTTCTTATTGGAGACACTTTATTATATCTGTAGATCTAACGGACTTAAGCACTGCGCAGATGACCATAGATGGAGTGCACGCATCTCTTGATAGTTATTCAATCATTATTTTGCCAAACACTATTTTGCCTTTTTCTGGATTTTTAAACGTCGGTGTCTCAACAAATTCACCAGCCGTGAGCAGATATCCATTAGCAGGCTCTATTATGAATTTTTCATACTTTAGCACTTTTATACATAACGATCCAAAAGCTTTGAGAATCTTGAAGAATCACACAAACAGGATCGACATGCAAAGCATAAGGGGGCTTGTGAACTTTTGGTTCTTAGGAAATGAAACCTCTTTGGCTTCCGGAGACACAATACCAGACGCCACCAAGATAGAATCTTCTTTCGGATCCTACACTGAAACGTTTACTATATTGAACACTGGTGCATCCTCCAACATCAATATTCTAGATGGGTTTTATGGCTATGTCGGAGGAGAAAGACAAGATGAGCAAAGATCTGATAATGATTACCTCCACTCTTTATTACCTGCTTCAGATTTTCAGTACTCTTGGGTAAACTCTACCTTGAGTGGATCTAGAGCCGATGGAGTGACTTGGGCATCTAGACAGAGAGTAGTTGATTATGCACCCCGAAATGGCCTCGTCGGAACTGTTCGAGATGGATATGTGCAGGCGATTGTATTTCCAACAATATCTGATATTAATTGCGGAGATCATTGTTCGGATGACGCCATCATTACATTTACGATTACTTATATCACAGAAGGAGGAACAGGTTCTATAAATGGCGACGCAAGTTTGAATGTCGTAAATGGCGGCGCATCAGACTCAAGTGAAATTTCTAGGTTGCATGTTAACGATATTGGATTTGCAGCAACTTATTCTGGATGCTGTGAAACCGATCTGGAGTATAGAGTTGTTGTTGATGATGACCAATCTGAACCTTATGTGCATGATTCCGGATACCAATCAAGCCCTAGTGGTCTTCTCGCAGTCATCCCATCGATAGTTCATACGGATGCCGCCAAACAAGTTTATATAATATTCTTTGTCAGAGATTGCGAAGGGAATGTTTACTCTATAACACTAACATTAAACAATGCAGACTTTGCATGATAAACTAATTAGTAAAAAAAGGATGCGAAATGACAATTTACAAAGAATTTCTTGGACTAAACTACTGTATCTACGAACCAACTCTAGAAGACACTGGCGCCGCCGGTGGAAACACGTTGGGATATTCGTTTGCAAGCCCATACACATACTCTGATTCCGTAGCGTATAATCCCAATATAGCTCAAATAACAAGCCACAACAGCAGCAGGACTATGGTTTTGTTAAACCTGCATCGTAATGGACCCTTCGGATACCCGATGTGGAAACAAATAAGGTCATCTGAGAACCATTTAACTAGAGCACAAAAAAGAAGGAACATCTTTACATATGTCGAAGAACCAGGTTCGATGCTCAATAGCCACCAGTCTAGATATGGAAATATCCAGTCTTTTACGGACCCTGTTGTGGTTGATTCTTACAAGCCTGTGTCGTTAATCGGAAACATAAATGTTTACAATGATCAATTAAAAAATTATCAAGATCGTTCTGTTGAACTCAAGACCTCCTTGGGTAATGAAACAGCATTTTTTGCAAACTCTGAAATTAATGATTATTTCGAAACAATAGTTGAGACTGATGATAACTACGAGCAACTAAAGGACTTATATTTAGATGGAGGACTAGAAGATGAAGGCTCTCCGATTGATTCGTTTAATATGTTTGTGTATAGGCAATCTATCTATCCAAAACAGCAATACGCGTTTTTAGATGACACAAGATCTCGAAACTATTATGTTAACACATTCTGGAGATCAGAACGTAAAGATCGCACTGAACTAAACGTCTCTGCCTATAGTGCGTCGATCCCCTCTCAGTCAATGTGGCCTTTGGATGCTCGAGAAGACTTTATTTCCAGAACGCCCCCAGCCTCTTCTGTACCTGCCGCCAATTATGAATCTTATGCCTTCGATATCGGAGGAAAAGACTATGATAACTCCGAAAGCGGACCGGGAGTTTTACAGAATAGGCACTCAACCTTCATGAGAGGGGTCTATAATCACACACCCGCAGCAATCACAGCCAATCAAAAAGGCAAGCCGGCATTCTCTACCGGTGGATATGCTAGTACAACTGTTCATGTAGCAAACATTCTAACTGCTAGTATAGAGTACTCGAGATTACACACGCTGAAAAATGTTTATTCTCCAGTTAATCCAAGCGGCCCTAGGCTTGTTCTCTCTGAACTTATGGAGGATAGAGTTAGTACCACTCCAAAAACAGTTGATTTTCTTTCTATGCCCACTAGTTCAATTTTCAATGGTAGAGCTGCGTGGGACGCGCCTGTGCAATCCGGAAAAGAACCATTTTATGATTCATACGATTTATTCTCAGCAGAAACTAGAGCAAAAGGAAAGTCATACTCGATAATACCAGAATTTAAAATTAGCAACCATGTAGAGTTTTATTCTACTAATGGAATCTTGGAAAGTTTAGACAATATATTTGAAATTTCCGGAGCCACAAAACAGAACTCTACTACGCAAAACGAACCTAATTTTTACAAAGTTTTATCAAATTCTGATTTTATGAAGCATTTTGAGATGATTCAAAATGACCATCGCGATTTTTCAAAGGAGTCGATATTAACTCTTAAGTGTTCTGCTATTAAAAAATTTCTACCTTATGAAGGTTTCTATCCAGCAGAGAGAACAGTTGATGTTGCAAATCAATTTTCTCAAAGCTACGCTAAAAATATAGAGATTAATTTAGAAGATCCCGATTCTTTCACAGACTTCGACGAATATGATGAATTTGCTCTAAAACCTTTGTTCACTCCTTTGTTTTCTCCCGGAATTTTGTTTAACACTATAAAATCCGGAATGGCTGTTGATTTTCCTTTAATATTTACTCAAGACCTACATCACTATAATCCAGCAGGGGGAGTATATCAAGGACATACATTTGGCTTCTACGATGATCATGAAATACTTAATCAATCAATCGCACTACCTCTTGGTAACCCATATGGCGGTGTAGGGTCTTTAAACAATGCACTGCTAGGACACTCAGTTTTGTCTAGGGAATTCAACTCATTTAGATCTATATATTCAGCTAGGATTCCCTTTGAGGCTCTATTAGACCCTGAATCTTATTTGGCTAATAAAAATCTCACACTTCAAGAGCCACACCCATTTGCATTATCGGATGCGGAGTTAGAGGCTAAGTGGGACGGTACTGGTAATGATTTATATAAGAAAATGATTTCTAATTTCTTAGCAGAGGTACCTGAGTTCTTTGCCGATGATCAAAACTTCAAGACGATTACGTCTCTCGAGGAACAAGATCCAATGTTCGGCAATGCTGAATCTGGTAGTTTCTACTTGATGCGACTAAAAATGACTAAAAGCAGAAACAAATCTAACTTGATGCTTGGTGGGTATGGTGGCTTCCCAGTTATACCCCCACAAGATGTTGTTGGTCAATCAGGGTCATACGCCAATGATGAAAAGTTTACAACGCGTGAAACACTAACGATGTATTCGAGACCCAGCGCATTTGGCCCTCCTTCGTATGGCGACGCTGGATATAAAAAGTTCAACGGCATAGATATGCGCATGGGGTCTAGTTATGGATTTAATTTCCCCTATACTCCACCGTATTATCACGGAGAGGCATGGTGCGACTTGATTTTTGAATGCACTTCATCGAAAAAATACACTGTAGAAGAGATTCTTAATCAAGTTAAGGAATATCCATACTATACTCGATATTGGAGTCCATTGTTTCACGATGCGATGAGAGACCTAACAGGATATCAGAAAGACGACCTCTCAGCAATATCATCATGGTCTGCACCCGCGTTACCATCCGAGTCAAGTGTGTATCACAATTATTCTGGATCCACTGCTCCGTGGTCAAAACTTATTAATGGATCTCCGATTGTTGACAGTGTGTATCCAGTAGGATCGAATCACCCAGGAGCAGGTGGAGATTGGCCTAACAACACGGATTTCTGGTCCATCTCCGACAACAACCACAAATATTCGACTCCGCATGCCGAGAGTGCCCACCGTGCATCGGGTCCGCAATCTCCTTATTATCTCAACTACAACGCAATGCAGCTGAACTCAACAGTAAACATATTCGGTAAAGGTACGGTAAAAACTGTAGATCTTTCGTCTGATGGGCAGGTAGAGCGCGTAGAAGTGGCATCCGGAGATACCGTTAGGGGAAAAACTCGATGGATAATCCAACCTAAGTTTGAGTGCCCAATATTGAATTTTAATAAGTATGTTGACTTATCTGATGCAAGTCTTAAGTGTACCCCTCCTACATTTGCTAAGTCTCAAGTTCCTCGAGGAATGTGGCATCAATATGGAGATCTCCCAGCCGACAATGAAGGCATTTTTCTACAGATATCAGACATTCCAGACAATTGGTTACGTGGGGCTCTTGGTGTTGAAAGAAGGAGCAAAAGAGTAAAGTCTTTAGCTGATCTTGTTGGATTCTCTAAAGATCCAGTTAGGCTCGGCGAAGTTGCCGATGTTAAAGAGATCTCTGAAGCCGTTGTTGCTGTCCCGTTCATCGAAAAAGATGGAACTCGTCAGTTCTTCTCAATCCCACGCGAAGATATCGATTCATGCATCGGAGCAACAAAAAGAGAAGTGGATCCCGGAACTTTCGTTGCCGGCGGCCCTCCAAAAGCTGGAGACTCCGTTTACCAAATGGTCAAGAAGATGCAAAAGTATGTCTTCCCTCCATCAATGGACTTCGTTAAATACAAAGAGATTGATCCATTCGCAATGTATGTCTTTGAGTTTAAGCATAATCTATCAAAGCAAGATCTCGCAGACATTTGGCAAAACCTACCACCAGATATTGGAACAAGAATGGAAGAAGCTGAAGCAACAATTTCTCATGAACTGCTTGCTCACGAACTTCTTGGCGGCGGAGCTGTTGTTAAAAATGGTACCCTCGACGAGAACGCAGAAGGTGACGGCATACCATCAAATATCCAGTGGATGATCTTCAAAGCCAAGAAGCGAGCGAAGACAAACTACTTCGACAAAGTCGTTGCGAAGAAAGGTACAACAGAGGACACATCCAACCAACAACTTGA
>JGI24003J15210_10001201_pt1 | contig 11294 bp, 13 predicted proteins | sample LinPmetageLP28_FD_15210 | JGI IMG/M metagenome (IMG submission 15210)
CCTGTAGCCTTGCCATCGGCATTCTCTCTGCCCATGATGTACATGTAGTTTCCTGATCTACCTCTCCACTTGTTGTTGGTCTGTGTGTCTTCTTGGCATCTAGATCTGATCTGATCTACTACCAAACTTGCTTTTGCTGAACATTTATACATTGTCTTTCTCTCCTTTGTTACCACTATTGTACATGGTAATGGTATTTCCGTCAACCGGATGAAAAAACCTTGTAAAATGGAAGATTTTACTCTGGTAGGAAAGAATTCCTTGACGTATTAATTTGTGCCAAAAATTCATCCAGTGTTGGTTCTTTCGTTGGCCAATTATACTTGGCTAAAAGACCTTGGAATGATTGAGTTTTCTCAAACTCCATCCATACTTCCCTCACAACTGCAACTTCTGACTCTGTAAGTCCGTTGGCAATAAACGCAGACACAATACCAGTGGTGTTAAAGTTCCATCCTGGATACATATCTTTTGCGGCTGGAATATCAAACTCAGATACCCCTGCTGGATTTGTGCTGAAGTAACAATCCACTTGATCAGTTTTCAAGGCGTTATACCAACGTACGATTCCTGCTACCACATCGGTGTCACCGGCCATGAAGCCTGCCCACATTTGTCCACTACTCTCGTAAGGGATCGGTTTGAAAATGGCTCCTGTTGGAATGCTCCTTGCCCATTTGTTGAACGTGACATTTGGTACTGCTATCGTCAATTCCTTTCCAGAATCTTTCAAATCAGCAAAGGTCAAGGTGTCTTTTCTTGAGCAGACTGCAAATTGAATGTTATAGATTTGACCTACAAGTTTGTTGGCCTCCCATGCAATATCACAGGCACCGTTTTCATAGGCGGCCCAATTACTGGCCCATGGTACAATCATTTTTGTATCAGGATTTTTAAGTAGGTCGTTCATCACTGCTCTACAGTTCGGTCTGTTCACTGCTTTGAAACTTATCTTATCCGAAGCGTGTTCCTTGACATACTGTCTGAACTCCTCTGTAACTAAAGTCGATGAGCCACCAGGTTTGTTACTAGTGCTAATTTCCAATTCGATAGGGTCCGCTTGTGTTGGTCCCCCCAAAAAGGAAAGTGCTAAAAGTGTCATTATTATGTATTTCATAGTTCTTCCTTTTTTATGTATATAGATGATAAAAACGATATAAACCTGCTTCTAAATTGTTTTGTATCAAGTATACGAAAACAAGTGGTAACGTGTCAATATCTAATTTGTAAAAAATGTAACCTAACGGTAACATCAATGTTGTTGACAGGAGATAGAATGTTTCTTGTCCATACTGGTGCCCTGTAAACCATACTGCAAAAATACCAAGCAATCCTATGAAAACATACAAGTACTGCGTTGGAACTTTATACAACCAGAGTATTTGTTTTGACAATGGCCATGCTATGAACACGGCTATGATGTTTACAAATACTATGAGAATGGCGACTGTTTCCAGGATATATGAGTTTAGGAACAGTTCATATCCTAATAATAGATATTTTTTCACTGCGACATATTCATACAATAAAGCCTCCGACCCAGTGATCGGTATACCCAATACCAATAAGGGTATTAACACAGAAAATGCTCCTGCATTATTGGCAGTTTCCGCACTGATTAGACAAGCAATATCGCCATTCTGATTATATTTGTTTCCTCTGATCTTTTTTTCTATTGCATAACTCACATTGGAACTTGCAACAATGCTGACCCCGGGTATCATGCCAGCGAAGTAACCAATCACCGTTCCTCTGATCACACTCCACTTGTGATTGATCACGTTCATGAAGTGTTCATTGATTGGTTTACTTTGAATATTGTATAGGGTGTTCCCGTTCTTCATCCGTTTGTTTGCCTTCAATAGTTCGGGCATAACAAATAATGCAAACATCACTCCGTACAAAGGCAAACCCTGCTCTAGGCTTTGTATTCCAAATGTGCTGAATGTGTTGAAGGTGACAACATTGTAGCCAATTGCGGCCATGTAGTAACCAGCCAGCATCACTGGCAACGTAATGAGAATTTTATTCTGTGAGTTCAGTGCAATTATCAACAACACTATGAAAAGTAATACCACCTGGAACGTGGTGTTGTAAAAATTAAAGACATAGGCCATGAATGGCACTAGGCTCAAAGTCAACAGACATGCAATAATGCTTCCAATTGCACTACCCATCGCACAAGAACTAATCGCAAATTGTCCTAGTCCTCTTTTATACAACCTGTGTCCTTCTCTGACTGCAGGTAAACTACTTGCCTCTCCCGGTATACCGAATACAGTGGAAGGGATGGAGCCAACAAACTGACTCACGGCAAATATTGTTGAATACATCAAGATGATGTCCAGTCCAGAAAAGAAATCTAGTAAGGGATAAAGCATTAATAGACAGGCAAACACACCTATTCCTGGAATCAGTCCAGCGAAGGTACCGGCTATCAATCCTATCAATACTGCCAATGCAGTGATGATACTAATTTCCATAATCTAATATTTCCCTTGTGAGAACTTCTATCCCTTTGTTGACTTCTTGTATTGACATGTCAAAATGCGGACACATTAACAATGTTCCTGGAACCACAAACGTCTGCCCAAACACAAATCCTTTGTCCCTACATCTCTTTTGTATTTCAGATGCATGTAGTGGTGTTGGACAATTAATAGATATTAGAAGTCCATTGCTTTTGACCTCATAGTTTGGATGTATATCAATGACTGATATAGTGTCTTCTATGTGTTCACAAGTTATCATGTTGTTTTCTATTATACTATTCTTTTCAATATGATTCAAAACAAAAAGGCCAACTGCACAACCAAGTCCATGATTAGCGTATGTTGAACTGTGCTCAAAAACTTTGCTTTCTATGTTTTCGGTGATTCGATTGTGTAGTACAACTCCACTCAAAGGGAACAGTCCAGAAGTAATTGCTTTACCACACACAATCATATCAGGCACCAAAGACGCTTGATGCTTGACCTTTTTATCTTGCCAACCCCAGTAAGTTTTTACTTCCTTGTTTGGCATTTTTCCGCCACCGGTATAGATCTCATCCATTATCAATAACAGGTCATGTTTTTTACAAAACATCTCTAACTGCTTGTAATCGAATTCATTTTCGTGGCTATTAAAAGTGGTGTGTATTTGATATGGCTCTAATACTACACACAATATTTGTGTTGGATCTATGTCGTCTCCGAGTTCCGCGATAGGTCTGTGTATCATTATATCCTTGTTCAGTAGATCTTTGTAGACGCCATTCCTTTCAACAGCGTCGCTGATAGTGAGAGCACCAATCGTGTTGCCGTGGAAACTGTGCTTTGCGGTGATGATCTTTTGCCTTCTCGTATCGCCTTTGTTGTGATAGTACATCTTTGCAATCTTGATGGCAGATTCAATGGCATCGCTACCGCTGTTTGAAAAGAACACCCTGTCATAGGCTTCGCCACTTAATTTACAAAGGCGATCTGCATATTCATGAACAACCTGCTGGTCACGAACACCATTGTGAATGTGTTTGTATCCCACACCGTCGAGCAAGGTATTGTCATGTATGAGATCATTCCAAGACATGTCTAATACGTTTGAACCATTGTTACAATAGTAATCATGATAAGTGGTTCTGTCATTGAGAACTGTGTTGAACATTGTTGATTTCCTGATTGCTTTACCCATTGAATCTGTAACCTCTACTTTTGATTCCCACTGTGCCACCATGCACTGTTTCCTTGTTATCAAACCAACGTTTGTCTAATGTGCTATTGATCCTTTGTACATCTCTCCTCCAATGGTCTAGGTTGTTTGGAAAATTATTGTTGATGTGATCTATGATTGTATTTGATTTTGGACTTATTATGCTAGGGCCAGTCTTGTGCCAAAAAACTTCAGTGTTGTCTACGGTGTCCCTGATACCTTTGTTGTGCAGGCTTGTAAGGTCAAAATTATTGTCTCCAGTCACATCAATGTTTGAATAGAGAATTTGTTCTTGTTTAATGTGGATATCGGGCATGTCTGCTGTGGTGAAAAATAACTCACAGTTGGGCCAATGTGTATGATCCTTGTATTTCTCATCTATGAAATAAGACGATGCATCGTCGGTTAAGTCTATGAAAGGCTTTTCACCTCCTCTAATGAAACACCAGGTGCTTTTGTCCTGTTCATTAATTAATTTTAATAAATCCTTTTCATAGTAGAAAGCGGAAGTCATATAGAACACAGTTGGATCTAGGCTGTTTTGCTCTCGTGACCAATTCTCGCCAACTTTATTCATGAGATCGTTTTGTATTGCATGTGTCATATCATAACTTAAAACTAATGGGTTGCCTACTGCATCTAAATTGGAATTGATTTTAGGCACGGCCAGGTCATAAATCTCGTTAAAAGTTTTCTTTTTATCGCTGGGGATGGAATCCTCAAATTGCTTACCATGTATCAAAAGTATTACATCTATCGGCACGTCTGCCTCCTGGAATGCCTTAAGGATGGTATCACTGTCAGATCCTCCACTGTATGATAGTACAATAGTTTTATACTTGTCCCGGAGTTGTTTCGCTCTATCCTTGTATAGATCAAAAATATTTTTTTCTATTGTCCCACAACCATTGTGTTTAGAAAATACTTCGTCATTGAAAATGTACTGTGGGAATGAATGAGAAACTTGAAACTCCGTCAGGGCATCTACCTTGTTGTAGATTTTCTTTTCGCCAACAAGGTAATATCCTAACCTGTCACGCATTTCTGCGTTGTGCCAAACCTGTTGGTCTATGTTAAACATTTATTTCTATTTTTTTACAAGGTAGGTTGTGTATGCTCTCGTCAGTTTCTAGTCCATTTATCTGCATCGTGTGTCTTACTTCTGTGCCAGCATTCACGCTCAAGTGATACATTCCGAATGGCATCGTTATTATGTCACCCGCCTTCCAGTGTGTAATTGGATTGTTGCCAACCTGCAAGTAGTAACCCCACTTCCAGTCCTGTAGGAACACTAGGTATCTTCTCATTTTCAGTAGTGTTTCTAACTTGATCTCTCTTCCAGTTTGTTCACAGTATGTGTAAAAAAGATCCACGTGCCATGGCAAGAAACTGCCAGGTACTTGTTCGTTTATACACATAGCAGGAGTGTGCAATCCACTTGCTTTGCCCATCGAGTCACACCATTCAGGCAACCCATTCCATTTTTGATGATAATGCGTTTTGTTATCGTAACCCCACTTGACTGCTTTCTCCCTATCCTTGTTTCCAAAACTTACTATGCTGTCAGGGAGCCTTTTATCGTCAAATGTCTTCTTATTCCTGTTGTAGTCAAACTCGGAGTCTTGGTTGAACTGTAGATATTGTACTTGTTCGGTCCAATTGCCAGTGAACCTTCCCACGTACTGATAGTCGTTCGATGGCAGGTCAGGATCAAAGTGCCATGCCGTTTTGATATAGTTGTCTATACGTAGTTTTTCATCTGGGTCTATTTTTGTTTTCATATCTTTGCCACCTTGTCATTTCGTTTCCTCAAACTGTGCTTTGTTTCTATTCCTGTAAGTTTAAGTGTAAACTTTGGAACTATGCCCGCACATGAAGATAGATGTGGCATCTGGAAATCCCAACTGATTACATCTCCCTTCTGCCATTTTGTTATTACACTGTTTCCGATCTGTACAAAATGTCCCCAGTGCCATGGTTCTACGAATACAATATAACGTCTCACGTTAACAACAGAGTCAGTGTCCATGTTTGCCATGTAACTTCTATAACTGTCTATGTGCCACGGTAGCACTGATCCAGGTGCCTGTTTTTGCAGGGCCGTGTAGCAATTTTCCAATCCACACGCATCAGCGATATCAGAACACCATTCTGGTAGGCCATCGTGCCTCTCATAATACTTTGTATTTTCTCTGGTGTACCCCCACTTCTCGACATTGTGTCTAAACTTCAATTCATAATTCCTTGTACGGTCGCCATGGTTGTCTGTGAAATCAAAATCTTTTCCCCTAGACCATCTGGCGTCATCTTCAGTGAATTCTAGGTTGTCTGTGTTCCAATCTCCCTGTATCTGTCCCACGTACTGGTAGTCTACAGATTTCAGATGGTCGTTATAGTGCCAATACTTTGTACTGAAATATTCTTTATCTGTAAGTAATGTCATTTCTGCACCCCGGTGATCTGCATGGCGAACTTTGGTTCTGTGCCAGCATTGGTTGAAAGATGTCTCAAACCATTCTCCCAGGAAATGCAATCACCCTTTCTCCAATAACAACAGACACTGTGACCAAATTGTAAGAAATGTCCGGTCTTCCAGTCTTCGAGGAACACCAAGTACCTAATGACATTGGTTGCGTCCTCCACTGGTATGTCTTTTTCTTCACGATAGGTGCAGTACATGTCGACATGTGGTGGCAAAGAATTGCCAGGGTTTTGTCTTGTTATTGTACAGACAATGTTTGACAATCCTTGATTGTCTCTGATATAATCAGCGATCTCTGTAATCCATGTAGGGTTTGTGTCCCTGTCCTCGTGATCAAAGTGTGCTTGTCTGTATTTTGTGTTCTCTGTTACGTAACCCCATGTATCTGATTTTGTGCCTTGTGCGAATCTAGGATTACTTTGGTCACCTTTAAGAGCATCATTGTTGACGATGCTGTACGGAATGGCACCCAGTTCAAAACTTTCCATAAAATTTTCATCTATGTCAAAGTTTTTGATCAGTCTGTATTCGGCAGAGTTATTGAGAGACTTTATTGTTGCTTGTAGTGTCATATTTCCTCCATAGATCAAGTCTATAACATTGATCTAAAAGTTAGTTTTTGTTATTTATCCTACAACTTGTTAGCGTAAAACATGATCTGGTATCTTGACAACTGAGAATTGTTCACTGCCCTATGCGGCAGAGATGGGTCTATGACAACCATGTCACCGCTTTTGGGAGTATGTGTCTGTCCATCAATCTCAAACTCGAAACCTTTTGGCGACTGCACGTACAAAAAATAACGTTCGTGACCGTCACTGGGATCAGTGTGTTTCTCAACCTTGCCTTGTGGATCTAACTTTTGCAGAACTACAAACCGATAGTCAAAATCAAGTTGTTTGAGAAACTTAACAGTTTCTTGAAAGTACGAAGCCGCGGAAGTCCAACTAGTTCGATCGGTGTTCTCTAACGTAGCGGTAGTCTTACTATTTTGTTCGTCTAGCCCATAAAGTGTTATACTGCTCCATTTCACATCTGATTGGACCGTGGAGTTATAGAAACGTTGGCTGTTGGCATCAAACTCGCTGACAAGATGCTGTACATCGTAGTTTTCAATTTTGATCATGCCTTTATCCAAAATAATCCTCCATTGGTCCTTTTCGTTTTAGATCAAGTATAAGGCAGTGCAATCCTTGGTTGAAGAAGTGCCTATGTTTGAAAGGCACCGGAATGGCTTCGACCTTGTACTTTTTGAATTTATCTATCAATTCTTTATCGTTCGCTGAAATTAACACAGTCTCTTCGTTGATACTGAAAACGTTAGCATCAAGCATAGTGTTATTGAAGTCTATGTCTTGCGAATATTCATCTATAAGATCCGGACGTTCAAAAATTTTGGTGTCGAGTTTTATCATGTCCCAAGATTGTAATTTTTTAGGCAGGACTTCTTTAGGCAAGGCACTTAACAGCAATCCTGGTTTAATAATACTAAACATTCCGTCGATATGGTTATAAATTTTATCTGCAACATTTATTGTAAAGTTGGGTAGTGTCCTCTTCAACCATTCAAGACCTTTTTGGTTTCCGGTTTCGGCCACAGTCACAAACAAATCTTTACCACACTTATAGATATTAGCCGCTTCAAAATACATGTAATTTGTTTCATCGTGCGAGAATTCAAGCCATGGATTCTTTGGCATTGCTATCCACTCCGCACCTCTGTCAAAATATTTTAAAAGGTTGCTGTAATATGCTGTTGATTCAAAATGGCGTATGTTGTCTATGCTGTTGAATTCGATAATCTTGTTGTCTATGCAAGTGATTAGGTCTCTTACACCTATTGGATGTTTAGTAAAGTCAACATCAAAACTAGTAATAAACGATCTATTTGCATCTTTGTCTGATCTAAATTCTATATCTTTTATGCAATAGGAATAATTTAATACACTAGTAGGCTTCGGTCTCTCAACGTGTACACCAAAGGACTTGACAAGATCGGACAAGTCGTCTAGATATCTATCAGTCTCATCAAAAATCTTTGTGTATTCTTTTTTATCATATTGCACTCGGTCAGACATGTTAACCTTTACATCATGGTTTATTCTACCCACCAGTGCTGTCTCTAGTGGTTGCCATTCGGTGTAACTGCCTATCACTTTATCCATTTTGGAACATGTCCTTTGTCTTTATCGGTTTTTGATCAAATATTGTTGTAAATCTATTATTGATGTCTACTCCGTAATCGTTTCTTTTATAAATCCTGCTGTCATGTATATCCCTGAATCTGTAATATGGAACCCGAATCCTTCCGAAGAAACCAAAGTAACCACCGTGACTTCTAGCAAGTTCGTGCCTGTAGTTCTCTTGTTCACCTTTTTGGAAATATACTTGATCCATACCAAAGTTTGATTTTTCAATGTTCACATCGTTTATAGATATTGAATCTATTTCAATACTTTTCTGATGCACAGGTTCTTCTTGGCCAACTTGGGAGAAGATAATATCTACGTAGTTCTCGCCAAACTTTGACTCTACGGCAGTCTCAAAGTCATCACTGTATGCATTTGAATCTTTGATCTTTAGGCCATTGAGTAAAATTGACACTTTAAAGGCACTGCTAGATTTTGCATGATACTCTATGTGTAATGTGTCCTTGCCTAATATGGCAGATTTATCTCGCTTGACCATATCGTCAAACTTATCTTTTGGTATGATGATTGAAACCATGTTTCTATTTAAGATTGGCTAGGATCCTGGCTTCTTTTTGTGAGGCCAATCTCTTTTCTTCTTCAATGTCTTCTTGTGATTTCTGTTTCTCTGGTTCAAGTTTAGTAGGTGCTTCTATGGGAAATCCTTGATTATCAAACCATCTGCCATCTGCTGTGGATGTGCAGGCACTATAGAAGTTCTGTTTCTCACCTGTGGAAGGATCTTTACGTGTTATTAATCTTCTCTTCTTATACAATTTACCATTGTATGTGGATCCATCTTTCTGCAACAAATGATCTTCGTACAGTGATCCATACACCCTGTCTATCATGATGTACTCGTCACCGTCCTCGTCCTTCTTCTTCTTGGCCTTGTCATAGGATGCAGGCAGTTTGTGTAGTGTGTTGGGAAAGTACCTGTTGGTGTATGAGTGATACTTCTGTTCCTCAAAGGCCTTTGGTGCAGAATCTGTGATCTTGCCCAGTCCTTCCAGTAATTTTTTTGTTTTCTCGCTTGGCATAATGATTAGCTCTCCACCAGTCCGTTATCGACTCCAACCTCGCCTTACGGCTATTCTATCCATCATCAACATAAAGTGTCTCTAATTTTTAGATTGCAAATGAGAATTGGTATCTTACCAGCTCTGGTGGATTTGCTGTCTTTATTATACACAAATACTAGGATAAGTCAACCACGCCCAACATCCGGAAGTGATCCTGTATGGTGTATGTGTCAAGATCAACGGTATTGCCACGCACATCCTTGATCACTTTGGTGTAGCCTGCTAATCGGTATCTCCGGAATGGATACTCCCAGTTGCCTGACTGTTGCCAGTCACCTTCTAGTATGTGCTTGTCTGTGTCATCTATCAGGCACAACGGCATCTGCAGTACCATTTCTGCTGATATCTTGTCGTGTAGGTACGCGGTTATGATCTTGTTCTGTGGTATCACATGTTCCAAGTGCTGTTTGCCCTTCATGTCCTGTGCCCTATAATGGTACCCCATGGGAGCCAACTGCTTCTGCATAGATCTTATGTAAAGTACAAGCGAAGTTTTAATATGCTTCTTTGTGGCTTGGCTCCAACGATCATTAAACAGATCCGCCTTCATGTTATCTATGTACTCCGCAAGTTCCTTGAGCTCTGGCCTGCCCTTGCTCTTGAAGTTTATCTCGGGTAGGTTAGTAAGGTTTTGGAAGTCTATCATTAAATTCATCCTCTGTGATCATTTCCATTACGACTGCGTCTGCACCATCACTGTAGTGTTGTTCCACAGCCTCCATTATGTCCTTGTATGGTAATCCATATCCGTATTCTTCCGTATTGCCATTTTTGGTGACAAGACAGATGTAATAGCTCAGTTTACTTGACATACTTGTTGAACGCCGTCTGTGCCTCTGAGTCTGGTGTTATGTCACCCTCATCCAGTTTCAGTGTCACGTTGGGCATGTAACTTGGTTCGAAACTCTCAGGTTGCTCTATCTGATATGTCTCTTTCAGCATGTGGCCCATCGCCACTGGTGCGTCCCATCCAACACCGTTTGCGTGTTGCCATTGTTTCTTTGTTGCAGAGTGTATCAGTGTTGCACTTGCACAAACCTCTTTCAGACTTGTCAGCATCTTCATCATCCAGTCCTCGGGTAGCCTACTCAATCGTTTGGCCTCACTGCCCATCTGGTACTGCTTCATGAGTCCTATGAACAGTCCTTGGTTAATCTCTCCACCTTCTTCTTCACCGTAAATGACCCTAATGGCCGTCAGTGCGTCCTTCAATCCTTGTTCACCTGCCATCTTGATACCTTTGTATGCGTAATCAAAATGTGAGAAGTAGTGTTTGTTTGGTCCACACTTGCCTGTGCTCTTCCTGACACGTTTGGGCTCAAGGTCTATTTCACACTCATCAAACACTTTCTGTACTGCGTGTGCCGTTGCTACTCTCTCTGTTTCAGTTTCGCCCATCTTGTATCTGTGCAATAGACATCTGTGTATCTCTTCCGTGCCTGCTCTCAATATGCCTGAATCGTTAACAATCTCGAATGCTTCTGCATCAAAAGCCGGCTCGTCTGTTTCTACTATGGTCACTGGTATCTTGGTCCAACCTAGCAGTGCCAAGGCGACCGCTCTATGTTGTCCGTCGAATATGTACAGTGTCTCTCCGTCTGAACGTTTCACCGCCGACACAGGGCAACAAACCCTGGGATCGAACTTCTTCATGATGTTCATCACGTGTCCTGCCCTGACGTCTCTCTGTACTGAATAATTGAATGCGAAGTGTTCCAATGGATGGTCTTCAACACCCCTCGGCAACAATCTGCCTTTTGCTATTTGATTCTGTAGATTTACTTTGGCTTCTGCCAACTTGCTGTTCCAGTTTGGAACATCCTCTGGTGCTTCTTTCTTGACTTCGTTTAC
>JGI24003J15210_10001202_pt1 | contig 11266 bp, 5 predicted proteins | sample LinPmetageLP28_FD_15210 | JGI IMG/M metagenome (IMG submission 15210)
AGTAACAGCTTATCCTTTCCAAGTTGCTAACTGGAATAGCTTAGGAAACGGAACAAACAACTTAAAAATGTTTGTTTACGGTTCTGTATTTGCAAAAGGAACAGCTGCTCCTGCTCAAACAGGTGGTGCTATTAAATCAATTGAGCCTAGATTTACTCAATTTTCTAATCAACCAATTATCATAAAAGATTCATTCCAAATCAATGGGTCTGATATGGCTCAAATCGGTTGGGTAGAAGTTTCAACTGAAGATGGTACTGGAGGTTATTTATGGTATTTAAAGTCTGAATCAGAAACAAGATTACGTTTTGATGACTACTTAGAAATGTCAATGGTTGAAGGTGAACAAGCTATCGCAGGTGATGGTTTTACTGCACAAGCTGCTCTTGGTAATGTACCAGGATTTACTGCTGCTATTAATGCTCACGGTACTCAAGGTTTATTCGCTGCTATTCAAGCAAGAGGTAATGTATTTACAGGATTCTCTGCTGGAACTGGTATCAGTGACTTTGATCAAGTACTTAAAAATCTTGATACTCAAGGAGCAATTGAAGAAAACATGCTTTTCTTAAATAGATCTCTTGATTTAGATTTTGACGATATGCTATCGCAAATTTCTGCTGGACAATCTGGTGGTACTGCTTATGGTTTATTTGAAAACTCTGAGGATATGGCACTTAATTTAGGTTTCTCTGGTTTCAGAAGAGGTTCTTATGACTTCTACAAAACTAGTTGGAAATATCTAAATGATATATCAACAAGAGGTGGTGTTGCTGTTAATAATATTGACGGTGTATTAATACCTGCTGGAACTTCAACTGTTTATGACCAACAACTTGGTACAAACATTAGAAGACCATTCTTGCACGTAAGATACAGAGCTTCACAAGGAGATGACAGAAGATACAAAAACTGGATCACTGGATCTGCTGGAGGTGTTTACACTTCTCAGTTAGATGCAATGCAGGTTAACTGGTTATCTGAAAGATGTCTAATTACTCAAGCTGCAAACAATTTCGTATTGTTCCAAAGCTAAAAATGCTGTAGTAGTTACCCTCGTTGAACTAACGGGGGTAATTATTACTTTTATTAATTATATTATATTATATCATGTCAAAAACAAAACAAGCAACCCCTAAATGGGAGATAAAAGATAGAACATATATCTTATCACAAAATAAATCACCTTTAACTTTTACGTTAGGGTCTAAACATACATCTCGTTATCCACTTTTATGGTTTGATGAAACCTCTGGAGTCCAACGAGAATTAAGATATGCAACTAATCAAAACTCACCTTTTATGGACGAACAAAAAGGCGAATCGACATTAGGACATATTATATTTGAAAATGGAGTTTTAACAGTAAGTAAAAAATTACAAAACTTACAAAAACTACTTTCATTATATCATCCAAAAAAAGAAATTTTATATAATGAGTTTTCTAAAGAAGTAGAAGCTGTTGATGAATTAGAAGAAATTAATTTAGAACTAGATGCAATGAATGCAGCTAAGGCTATAGAAATAGATGATGCTGAAGCTATATTAAGAGTAGAAAAAGGTAGCGAAGTGTCTAATATGACTTCTAAAGAAATCAAAAGAGATTTACTTATAATGGCTAAAAATAATCCTAAAGCTTTTATGGAGATTGCTAATGACGACAATGTAGGGTTAAGAAACGTAGCTATAAAAGCTAGAGAACAAGGTATTATTAAATTATCACAAGATCAAAGAACTTTTAGTTGGGGATCAAATGATAGAAAACTAATGACAATACCTTTTGATGAAAACCCTTATTCAGCTATGGCCGCTTGGTTCAAGACTGACGAAGGTGTAGAAGTTTTCAAAACAATTGAGAAAAAGTTACAATAATATGTAACTATAATTATAGTGAAGGGTCGCTTAAAAACGGCCCTGTCATTATACAAAAAAAATATTATGCCTAGAAAAATCAAAACTATATCAGAAAAAAGAATTAACAAAGCAACTGAAAAAAGAAAAAATCTAAGAAGCAAGGGTGAAGATGCTATATCAAGAGGTGATCAAAAATCAGCTAAATTTTTTAGAGAAAAGTATGATAGAATAGGTAATAGAGTAGGTAAAGCTGCCAACAATATAAAAACAAGCTATAGTAAAGATGGTAAAGTTACTCCTAATAAAAAACAAACCGCACTAAATGAAGTTGTTGTCGAAGGAACAAACAAAAGAAAACCAATAAAAACAGGTATAGCTAAAATGAGTAAAAAACCTACGGCTAAAGTTTTAAATAGATTTCCTGGTTCAGGTATGTTAATGATTGATAATGTATTAGGAACTACTAAACAAAAAGCTGAAGGTGTTGTTTTTAGTGAAGAACCAGAATCTGTTAGTGTTGATGATAATTTTGTAGGTGATATTGTTGGAAAACCTAAAACTATCAATTTTAAAAATTAAAAAATAAGATGGCAATAAATGTAAATAACATATATCAAACCGTTTTATTAATACTTAATAAAGAACAGAGGGGTTATATGACTCCTATTGAGTTTAATAAAATAGCCACACAAGTTCAATTAGAAATATTTGAAACATATTTTGATAGTTTAAATCAACAAATACGTAGGCCACAAGTAAATACAGACTATGCTAGTAGAGTTGCTAGTCTTGATTCTAAAATCTCTATATTTAAAAGGTTTGACAACACTGTTTATTCAAATGGTAGTTTTTCAATGCCTGTTTTAAGCACCGCAGCTACTCAAAGCTTTCAGACAAACGGTAATGCTTCTTATACACTAACTAATATATCAGCTGATCAATTAGCAGAACAAGTAACTGTAACTTTAAATGACGTTGAAGTAACTGATTATACTATTACTAACAATGTTTTAACTTTTAACGCTGGTAGTGTTCCAGCCGCATCTAAATTAGATTTACCTATTTTTTCAGGTGTTAGCAGTGGTGGTGCAGGTGCTATACCCGCTAATAATGGTTTTCAAATTACTCTTGCAACATCTAGTGGTCCTTTTCCAGTTAGTTATCCTATATATTCTTCTACAGCTACTAACAGTGGTAATACAACAGTATCTACAGTAACGGGTCCTTATAACGCTGCCGGTGTTGATTATAATCAAATAACATTCAATATTGCGCAACCAGCTTGGACAGTGCCTAATAGAGTAAATATTGAAGGAACACTTAAAGTAAGTAGTACAGCTTCTGGTTTTTATAAACTAGGAACAGTTATATATAGCAACAATGCTTTAGCTCAACAAGAAGTTGAAAGAGTTGATAGAGGAGAATTATTTCATTTAAACTCTTCAAATTTAACTAAACCTTCTACTACTTTTCCTGTTTATGTTTTAGAAAACAGCAGAATAATTGTTTATCCTCAAACTATTACATCAGGAATAAGCGCTTCTTATATTAAAAAACCTAGCGACGTTATTTGGAATTTTACTGTTGGTGCAAACGGTCAATATATATATACTGGTGATGGTTCAACTGATTTCCAATTGCAGTCTACAGAGCAAACAGAACTTGTTTTAAAAATATTACTATACGCTGGTGTTGTGGTAAAAAGCCCTGAAATAGTTCAAGTAGCGGCACAACAAGTACAACAAGAAAACATAAATCAACAAAGATAATAAATTATGTCTATACCTAATGGTGGTTTAATAACCGAAACTAACAGACAATATTACGCTGGAGCTCAGCAGTTTTATATAGATTCAGCAGGTGGAGGCAAAACCTTTACTAGTACTTTTAATATTGATTTAACATTTGGAAGTTCTGATTCATTAAACAATAATTATCTTTTAAATAATTTCAAAATATTTACTAGTCCAAACGCAACAACATGGACTGAGCTTACACCTAGCGCACCCATAGCTAATACTGTAATTGTTGCACCTGTTGCTGGTTTAACTACAGGTGATAATAAAACAATGACTATTTTGGTTGCAAATAACAGTGTAGTTCCAGGTATGCTTGTTCAAAACGCAGCAGGAACAACAACCTATGGAACAATTGTATCAGTAACAGACAATAAAAATTTTGTAATTAATGTTGCTGTTGCTATTCCAGCAGCAAACCCTGGTACTAGTTTAAGTTTAAAATCTGTATCTCCCTGGTCAATGGTAGGTAATGTAGTAACTATAGTTTCTTTTTTAGCTTTAGGCTCTTATGTTAAAATACAAATGAATGAAAACACGATTCAAGAAAATCGTGGAGGATATGAATACACTAGTATTACAGATGTTGTTGACAATTTTTTAATAGCTTACGTTGGTGTTGGTAAGCTTATTCCTAGCATACAAAGATCAGATGTTATATTTCATGTGAAAAGAGGTTTACAAGAGTTTAGTTATGACACACTTAGAAGTATTAAATCACAAGAATTAACAGTTAATAGTGCATTAAATATAGTGATTCCACAAGATTATGTTAACTATACTAGATTATCTTGGATTGATGAAATGGGTGTTCAACATACTATATTTCCTGCAAATACTTTAACTACAAATCCTTATGTTAATCCTGTGCAAGATGATTCAGGAATACCTACTCAAGATAGTCAAGATTCAAACGTAACTGGAACCTCTCAAACAGAAGCTGCTTGGGCCGCAAATGATCCAAGAAGAATTAGTGGAGCTTTTTTAAATGAATATGACAATGCTAATTTATTATACAATAGTTTATATGACACCGCATTGGGTCAAAGATATGGTTTAAATCCACCTACTAGTCAAAAAAATGGTTGGTTTACAATAAACGAAAGAGAAGGTACATTTGCTTTTAGTAGTGATTTAGCTAATAAATTAATTACAATAGAATATATATCAGATGGCAATGCTTATGATGAAGATATGAAAATACCTAAAATGGCAGAAGAAGCTTTGTATGCTCATGTTTTATATGCTGTTTTATCTGTAAGTAGAGGTATTCAAGAATACATTGTAAAAAGATTTCAAAAAGAAAGAGGTGCTAAACTAAGAAATGCTAAAATAAGATTATCTAATCTTAAGTCTGATCAAATGATTCAGGTTATGAGAGGTAAATCTAAATGGCTTAAATTTTAATACATGGCTGAAATTAAAAACAGTTTTCTAAGATCCAAGATGAATAAAGACTTGGACGATAGATTAATACCTAACGGTGAATATAAAGATGCACAGAATATATCTGTAGGTAAATCTGAGGCAGATGATATTGGTGCTTTAGAAACTGTTTTAGGAAATCTTATACAAAGCCCTGTTATTAGCCCTGCTCTTCCTCATAATATTAAAATAATAGGATATTTATCTGATGAATACACTTCAAGTATTTATATTTTTGCAACAACATATACCGATCCTAATCCTAGCGACCAACCAACTTATGCTCCTTCCACAGAGCGATGTGTAATATATTCTTGGCAAGCTGGATCAGCAACTGCTAAGTTAATAGCTGATGGCGTGTTTTTAAACTTTTCTACAACAAACCCTGTTCAATCAAGTTTGATAGAAAATTTATTATTTTTTACTGACAATAGAAATCAACCAAGAAAAGTAAACATATCTAACGAGTCGGAATACTATAAAGAAGAATCTCAAATATCTGTTGCTAAATATAATCCTTATTTACCTATATCTTTGATTAAAAAAACAACTGGCGTTGTATTAAATCAAGCTGTTACTACTACTACTTTTTATGTTTTAAGAAACACCGCAATAGAAATAGGTATGTCTGTAATTAGCACTAGTTCAGCGGGTGTTTCAAAAGTATCTAGTAGCGATTATGTTACCGTTCAAAACGTAATAGATGCAAGTCTTGGAGGTGTTGATATGACTGTTGTTGTTTTATCGAAACCTATAACAGCCCCGGCAGTAGGAGACATATTTACATTTTTAATATCAACAATGACTAATGAATCTTCCACTGCTAATTGGCCTGGCGATCCTGATTATTTAGAAAGCAGGTATGTAAGATTTAGTTATAGATATAGATTTGATGATGGTGAGTATTCTATAATGGCGCCTTTTACTCAAATAGCTTATATACCTAAACAAAAAGGATATTTTAAAAACGGTAACGAAGATGATGCTTTTAGAAGTACAATTGTAGAGTGGATGGAAAACAACGTTAATAATATAGAATTTTTAATATCACTTCCAGATAAAGCTAACAACCTAGGTGTTTTGCCAGCTTCAAAATATAAAATAGAATCTTTAGATATTTTATTTAAAGAGTCTGATGCTTTAGCTGTTAAAGTTTTAGAAACAGTTCCGCTTACTAATATACAACAAAATTCTACAATAATATTTTTACTTATAATTATCAATCTCGTAAACCATACAAAACTTTACCTCAAGCGCAAACAACAAGAGTTTTTGATAAAGTTCCTGTAAGATCATTAAGTCAAGAAACTGCAGGTAATAGAATAATATATGGTAATTTTAGAGACACTTACACATCGCCTTCATTTATAAATTATGACGTAAAAGTTATTAACAAAGGAAGTAAATTTTCTACAAGTTGGGTTGAATATCCAAACCATACATTAAAACAAAATAGAAATTATCAAGTAGGTTTTATATTGGCTGATAAATATGGTAGACAATCATCTGTTATTTTATCAACCGTAACATCAGATTCTACTGAGTGGAGTGATTATTTAGGATCTACATTGTTTTTACCTTATAATAATCAAGCAAATCAAGGTAGTATAAAAGATTGGTTTGGTCAAACATTACAATTATCTATAACGTCTCCTATTGTTTCTGGAATAAATAGTTATCCAAATTTTAGCACAGGAGAACCAGGTTTGTATGCAGTGCCTACTGGAACTAATGGTTTTGCTGTAAAACAAACTCCAGCTACTAGTATATCAGACACACAGTATCAATTTACTTTAGATAATACAACATACCCTTCTAATGTTACAGTTCCTGTACAAGGTGATTATTTAAGAGGAGAATATGAAGATTATGTTAAAGTAATTAATACTCAACCTCCTTCCTCAACAACAGCCTCAACATCCTCTAACGGTGGTGGCACTGGTCTTTTTTTATCAACATTAAATACTAATATACAAGTTGGTATGGTTGTAACTGGTTTTAGTGGAGGGCAAGGAAGTAGAGTGGTAACACAAGTTGCTACACCAAACCCTAATTCTATTATTGTTATAAATCAAAGTGTTAATTTTTTAAGTTCAGATGTTTTAACATTCACCGGCTCTTCATATACGATAACAACAGATAGTAGAGTTAATTCAATTTATGCAAATAACACAAACTTAAGCAACTCTTCTGATACAAAATTTGCTTATAAAATAAATCCAATTGGTTGGTACTCATACAAGGTTGTTGTAAAACAAACAGAACAAGATTATTATAATGTTTATTTACCTGGTATATTAAACGGTTATCCTGAGCTTGCAGCAGGTAAACCGCTTTTTCCACTTAATGAAGAAAATAAAACTGCTAATATTGTTTTAATAAATGACAATATTAACAAAGTTCCTAGAGATTTAGCAGAAGTTGGTCCTGAACAAAAACAATTTAGAAGTTCTGTACAATTATTTGGTAGAGTAGAAAATACAATGACTACTTCAGTTGCTTCAAACAAACAATTTTATCCTGGAATAAAAACAGATACAGCTATTACTATTGCAACAGCTTCTGATTCTAACATGCCTTATGAAAATTTAAAAGATCCTGAAGGTTTAGCTAACATATATCAAATAGATACAAACCCTTTGATAGCAAGATTATCTACTTCACAGCAAATAGGCGTTGAAGGAACTACAGTTGCTAACACTAACATGACACCGTTTTTAGCTATATATGAAACTGAACCTGTTGAATCTTTATTAGATATATTTTGGGAAACAGGCACGGTTGGTTTAGTAGCAGATTTAAATGCAGATGTCAATACTGGTTTTGACGGTCCTGTTGATTTTACTGCTAGAAATTTCCAGCTTTTAGAAAGCGATTCTCTTGCGCATCCAATAACTGATTATTTTTACCCTGTATCAAATGAAGGAACTTCTTTTGATTCGGCATATCCTACAACAGCTACAGGCTCTTATACAATGGTAAGAGGTGGCAACAATGTTCCAACACCTTTAAATATAATCACTAATGGTGTATCTTCAGAACCTACAGCGTTGTTTACATTAGAACAAGACACTGATTCAACTAGCTCAACATATAAAGCATATAGAATAAAAACAAATTTTTTATTTACATATTTACAAGATAGTATAACACAAGATATATTTACCTTTACTTTAAACATAACATCTAATAATGCTTTATTTGTTGGTACTGAACCTATAAGTTTTCAAGGATCTTTAAGTAATGTAATTCCTTCTTTTGTTCAATCTACGTTACCAACAATAAATGTTACAGTAGATGAAACTGGTAGCATTGGCGCTGGCTTTACAGCTTATGGGCAAGATACTAAAGCTGTTAATGGAACTAATAGTAATAACAGTCCAACTAATAAAGAATCACAATTAAAATGGAGTATTGTTTCTGGAAATCCTACTGGAAATGATGGCTTACCTTCTTTTGAGCTTGTTCAAAGCGGAACAAATGGAGGTAATTTATACCAAAGACCTAATAACACACCAAGCGGTCAACACACTTTAGTTTTAAAAATAGAAGATTGTAATGGTGTTGTAATGTTGGTGGTTTAAGCGCAAACTTAAATCAAATAATAAATGTTGGTCCTATAGCTACCAACTCAGGTATAGGTCAAGACTCTTGCATTACAGGTCCTATACCAGCAGGAATTGGTATTCCGGTTTTTCCAGCACTTATAACAAAAATACAAGCTGTAGGATTTATAACAGGTGTTTGGTATTTAGCAGGTAACACATTTACAAGTGGTGGAACTGGTGGTTATAATTTATCAGATCTACCTGTACAACCTAGCACAGCACAAACAGGGGATGCTTCTCAAACAAATACATTATTCAGAATAGGAACAACTACTTTAACAAAAGGTACAGTAGTGTTTTCACTTAATTCTGGTTTTCAATGGACAACTCCTCCTGGACCTGCTGGATTAGATGCAGATGTGCAATGGATGGTTTGGCATAGAGCAAATAGTAGCTCTACTTTTGTTGCTATTGCAGATATAAATAATTTTACAATAAATAATTCTTCATCAGGAACAATAAGTTCAGGTGCTATTAAGGTAGATCTTACTACAGCTAGCACTGGTGTACTTGGTAATTTTTATGATCAAAGAGTTTTAGCTTATAACCAACCAGGTGAATATGTAATAGCTGCTTATAACGCTAAAACAGTTACGGCATCGGTACAATCAGAAGCAATGTCATGTTGGGTTAATTCAAATGATTTATATTATAGCACATGTGTAATAGAGAATGGTGTTAACATAACAGGTGGAACTGCAAGATCTTATCAATACTCAATTGATTTAACGGGAAGTAGTAGTAATTACTGTCCAAACTTTATAAGTGGATCTACAGTATATTCTCATGTCCCCTATGGACAATATATAACACAGCTTTATTCCTCATCTAATCTTTCGTCAATATTTAATATTACTGGAAGTGGAGGGGTAACTAATTACAAAGCTTTTGTAACAACAGGAACATCTCCTTATTATAGAAACTCTTCTCCTCAAAAATATGTTTTTTCTAGTAGATTTTCTACAACAACATCTAAGGTTTATGAGCCTAATCCAGCTACAGGGTGTTATGTTCAAGCGTGTTCGGCACAAGCAACTTGTACTCCTAACATATATTTATACCCGTTCTCACCATAGTAATAATGTTAAAAAATAAGTGATAATAAATTATGGCAGCTACATTAGAAGTAAACTATTTTAATTCATTCTGGTTAAAAAAAATCAAGAGCATTACAGANNTAGAAACTNTAACCTTACCTGCTAACGCTAGCACAGCTGCTGTAATTAATTTACAAAACCCTAGTGTTAAAATAGGTGCTGGACAAATTGTTACCAACGTAACAGCTCCTTGGGCTGGTAATCCAACTGTAACAGTTGTTTCTGTGGCGGCTAATAATCAAGACATTACAATAAGCTCTTCACAAACAATAACTTTAAATGATCAAATTACATTTACAGGTGTTGCGCCAGACGCTAACATACCTCAAGATTATGATTCGACCCCAGCAGATGATTGGTATATTGAAGAAGCTAGAATAAGAGGTGGTTATAACAATACAACTGTTGACTTTGGAGTAAAAGCTTATTTAGTAGAAGATACTTTTAGTCAGCAGCATAGACTTAGTTCTTTAATATATTCAGGTATATTTAATTCAAGAACAGGTATAAATGATACAAATCAATTTTCTGTAGGTCAAGATATAACTAGGTCCGCTGATCCAGCAAATGGATCAATACAAAGATTGTATGCAGAAGATACTAACTTAATTATATTTCAAGAAGATAAAGTTAGTAGAGCTTTGATAGATAAAGACGCTATATATTCAGCTGAAGGCAATGCAAGTATAACATCAACTAAACTAGTTATAGGACAAATAATAGCTTATGCAGGTGAATATGGTATATCAACTGATCCTAACAGTTTTGCTGTGTATGGTAATAGAAAATATTTTACAGATAAAAAACGAGGATGCGTGCTTAGATTGTCTAGTGGAATTGGTGGAGGAAATGGAATAACTGAAATTTCTTCTTATGGCATGCATGATTTTTTTAGAGATGAGTTAAGCAATAGCAATAACGATACAATAGTTGGTGGTTGGGATAATCATAGCAAAAGCTATGTAATATCAATTCAAGATTCTAGATTTTTAGGAACTTCTCAAACTGCACAAACTAGTGCGGTTGTAACTAGCCCAAGCAATAACGTTACGTTAACTTTAAATAGTGCAAAAACTGGCGTATCAGCTGGTATGCATATTTATTCTTATGATCCTACTGGNCAAACAACAGGAGTTTTTTATGGAATAGTTAAATCCGTTATTTCAACTAGTAACCCAGCTTTATTTAACTGTGACATAGGAACTGAAATACCAGCTAGTCAAGATATTATATTTTGGAATAGAGGATCATACAAAACAACTGTATTTGATGAATCAGTTTTAGGTTGGACCAGCTTTTTTGATTATAGACCTTCTTATATAACTGGTATAAAAAATAATTTATATACTTTTTTAAGAGGAAATATATACTTACACAATGTAGCTAATAAATATGGTACGTATTATGGTATAGCATATCCTTCAACTGTAACTTTAGTTTTAAATTCTAATCCGTCTATAATAAAAAACTTTAAAACAATTAACTA
>JGI24003J15210_10001207_pt1 | contig 11241 bp, 32 predicted proteins | sample LinPmetageLP28_FD_15210 | JGI IMG/M metagenome (IMG submission 15210)
TATCAAGCAATAGGATACGCAGTGTTTTGGTTACTCTGGTTCGTCTTTCTCATGGTAATCATATACAACGTAGTAGGTAGCGAGAACTTCTTATCAGTATTAGAAGCAATAGCATGAACGAGTTCGATATACTGTATGCAGTTATTATCATCACATTCTCACTATCAATAGCAATTCTCATAGCATTAGCATTAGGGTAAACATTATGAAAGAAAATCAGACAATCATCTTACTATCAGACATCATAGAGAGTAAGGTAAGAAAAGAGAAAGAACTTGCATACTATCAAGAGCAAATTCGTGACATATCAATCAAGATATCACAACTGAATAACGACTTGTCATTAACACAACTGATAATAGACATGATAAACAATGACGGCATCAAAGACATCAAAGAGTATATGATAGAAAAGAAGTCTTGACAAACCGGTTATAATAGAGTATAATAAGAATATGATAGAGATACTAATAACAATAGCAGTAGTATGTGCATCGTTTATAATACCCATTCTTCTTTTAGTCATGTGGAATAGAGAGAAGATAGAGACTAGAATAGACGATGAATTGAATAAGATAATGTCTTTCAATCACGACAAATCGAACTAATTCACAAGACTACACAAGAGACAGGTATAGCGTGAAATACAGTGAATTATCACTGCTTTTTGTGCTTGTTTTGCCATGCTTTGTGAATGTCTGTGTATCGATTAGGGCAAATAGGGCGAATTAAATGTCAGATTTAATAGGGTTCTTCAGTCTCGCACGAACCGCCGTCCAAGTCAACAAAAAACTTCAAAAAAAAGCGAAAAAAAAGTGGTAATTAATGTGGATTTCCCTTGACATCTTTGCCACTCTATGGTATAGTATAAGAACAATAAGAGATTAGACTACTGGCGTATCGCTAGACTAACTGCAAGTGTCACCGACACTACTGGAACGATACTAGGTCATAACGACACTGCAAGTCTTTCTCAGAACAAAGGAGTGAATATGGGCAAAGTTAAATCATGGATGATGGACTGCGAAGAGCAAGTCTTTGATATGATTACTGTAGCGATGGTTAATGAATGCGACCATGTTACTGAATTATATAAGAAAATTGACGCTCAGTTACCAGACTATTTCCCTGGAGACATCATTACGAGCGTATGTGACTGTGTATGGGAAGAATATTGGACGGCAAAGTTGTAAAAAAGATTAAAAAAAGTGGTAAAAACACTTGACAAGTAGGCGAAACTAGTGTATACTATACTAGTAAAATCAAAAAAAGGATGAATATGACTGATATAATTTATGAAATCGATGGTGAAACACAGATGATTGTGTGTCTTGAACCTGAACAAGCGACTGCTATACTCGCAGAAGGCGCCTTTGGTGTGACTGCTGAGAACCTAATTGAGGTGAAGACTTATGACGCTTAAATTAATAGGTGGTACACTAGGCGTGATAGGGTTCTTTATCCTTGCTGGCGCTATGGGTAGCGACTGTGATGGTAAGTGTATGGAGAACGCTATGGGTATGATGGACTTGTTGAAATACATGGGCATTGGATTATTAATGATGATTGCAGGTGTTTACCTGTATATGAAAGGAGACTAGCATGGCGAAAGCAATGGGTCAATACGAAAAAGTACTTGGTGTGCTTCTAGAAGCGAATGGCGGAGACGTATCGCTCGACACATTCAAGCAACAGTGTGAAATCGCTGGAGTGAATATGTATAGAATTAGTACATATATGTGGGAGATTAAAGTAAAAACACCTTATGGTGTGATACCTCTTAAAGATGGTCGAAAGGTTACCGGTTACAAATTAGTCGGCAACGGAATAGGCGCCCCCAAACCTGCAGTGAGNAACGGTCCTACGGTACCAGAACTCGCAGTGAATGTACAACTAGATACAGCATAGGGTTTTCTCTCTCCCTTTTACCTATGCAGTATAGACAAGGACTCGTATAAGTCGATAGACAGAAGCGAATACTTAATTATGTAACGGTCTAACATAGAGTCCAAGTCACTACTAAGAGGCGCCATTGTGCGCCTCTTTTTTTATGTGGATTTTACTTGACAACAGTATGCAACTGTGATATACTGAAAGGTTAGACCCCCCACCTATGCAATATCAAAGTGATGTGTCGTTGCTATAGTCGTGCGTTTAGCGGTGGCACAATTTCTGCACACACAATGTTTGCCATAAAAGTAAATCACGATAGGGGTATAGCGAATTTCAAAAATTTTTCCGGACAAAAAAATGGCACTGTAGACCACGCAAAAAAAACGAGAGGGTAACAGTTCCCTCTCACGCACTTATTAAGTAGTGACCCTATAACACTTTAGATGGTTTACTTATCTTCACTAGAAAGATTTTGTCATTCACGTTCTCGCAATACTTACAGACAAACGTACTGACTAACACTGCACTGTCACGAAATGATGAACACTGATTACAGACATAGTGATATACATCATCACGTTTCGTTACATGAACATAAGTTGGTCCGTGAACAAACTCATGCATACTATCTTTGTTACGGTCTAAACTCATTCAATGCTCGTAGTGTTCTTTTGATTTCTTTCTCTCTGTCTTTCAAATCAGCAAGTTCATTGTTGAGTGTAGAGATTAGATTGTCATGTGCAACTGCTATAGCACTGATTTCTTCCACTTCTTCTTCGAATGCTTCAAGCGATGCAGGCGGAGACTTCTGAAGACGTACTATAGTTTTCACAGATGTCCGCCAACTGTTTCGTACATCATCTCTATCATGTCTGAAGACTGAGTTACCTGTCTTCTCTAATAGAAAAAGTCCTGTGGTTGAAGCATATTGACTTTCTTTTAATTCTTTACACATTTCACGAATTTCATTTGCATACTTTTCTGCATAACATTGAAACTGGTTTTCTTTGTGCAGATGATGCACTGGTTTACTTGCTTCTATTTTTCGAATGTTCTCATATAACATTGATTTACTCATCACTTGCATAATATATCTCTTTCATTTTCTTTACTAAGGGATTGACTTTCTTCTTTTCATTTCTCAAGACTTCTGGTTTCTTTATCCATTCGACTGCTTCTTCTTCAGTGTCGAAGTCAGGAGACATTCTTGCTAACTTCTTTCTTTTACACCAGACGTATTTTCTGTCATCTGTGCGAAGAAGAAGTTGCTCTTTGTTAACGTAGTCAGATACGTTATTTGACTGTGGCGTTCTGCTCAAGACTTTTCATCCAATGCTCTGCTATTTGCTTGTTCTGAAACTTCGGCGATACTCGCTCTTGTTTGCTTTCTTCAAACCAGTAAAAGAATTCTTCTTGTGTCATGTCATCTTTCTCATGCACTAACGTCACTTCATATTTCTTACTGAGTTGATAATCTGTCTGTGCTTCATAGATAGAAGGCACAATGATTTCGTCTAACTCTACGACTTTCTCTTGTACGATAAAGTCACGAATGTCGTTTTTAAATTTAGTTATCCACATCTATCGGTTCTTCTTCTTGGTCATCATGCCAATGCGTTACGTCACCAGTCAGATGAAAGTTACCACTCTCATGCACAAAGATATGCATACCACGATAGACTACATTCTTTTCACTGATGTAGTATCCGTCAAAGTGACCTCTGTGAGTGCCTACTTGCGGTGCATGGTACCAGCACTTCTGACCTTCTTCTGGCATTACTTGACTTACTTTATTCCACATTACATATCTCATCTTCAATATCGTCTAAGAGACAGTCGATACGAATATCATACTTCTCAACAAAAGGTCGTAATTCACTAGAGACTTTCTTCACTAAGTCATCACGCTTCATTCTATATAGCATATAATCTTCATGCCGAAGTTGAGGATGCTTATCTACCATCCTACGTTCCATTCATCAAGTCTATAAAAAAAGTTAATGACTGCAATAAATGCAATCGTCATATATGGGTGTTCGACTATGAAGCGAAAGATTGTAGCATCAAGAATCCATAATATATTATCTAGAATATTTTTAACTAACATTTATACACTCCTATTTAAAGTAAAGAAAGTCTGGATCATTCTTGAGCAACACCCAACGCTCATCGTGAATATGAACTGTTTTCCATTCCTCATTAGGATTACCTCGACTGCGAATTGGAAATGTTCTGTCTTGTGAACGTAACATCATAGCATCTTCACCATTGAACTTACCGACCTCTTTAACAAACCATTGGTCGCCATGTTGTTGAATACGGTTCTTACCATGGCGTGATTTACCTTTGAGTATCACTGCTTGAAATAATGCTTTCATTATGCCATGACCTCTTCTTCTAATTCACCGATTGCATTGTGGATCAAGTGACACAGAAAAGGAATATCAACTTCGAAGCGACCATTCACTGCAGGAACACAAGCATTCATACAAGCAGTGATATCACTGCTACCGATGCCTTGACCAGTCTCAATCACATCACGAAACATAAAGTCAACTTCTTCAGCAACAATCTCTTTCATTACTGCAATCATCTTAGGCATTGTATCAACAACATTCATTATACTAACTCCTTAGCAACCATTTCACATTTAATCATATCGAAACACTCATCGACAATCTTCTTAGCATCTGCATGATGGGCGAACCCAACTTCATCAGCGAAGTCCATAGTGCTTCCGTAGTAGAACTCTTCAGTCACAATCTTGTGTGTCTCAAGAATATACTTCAACATCTTAGCGGTCTTAGCGTGACCAACACACTCACCAACTTCTTTGTAAACAGCAATCTTAGCATTTTCAACGGCATCAATAAAACAAGTCATTTCAAATCTTTCTTTCAATTCATCTTACTTATATAATATACAACACTTTTATAACATTGTCAACATAAATCCACATAAAAGTTTTGTTTAAAAACAATGACTTATAAAATAATTAATATTTTTTTATACGATGGTGATTGAATTGCAACCAAGTTGAACCAAGCACATCGAATATGATTGCAATACGAGGAATATTATTAGTGATATTCTCTACATTATGCATTGACTTATTATCAAACCACCATAAGTCTCCTGCTGAATACATTTCAATATCATCTTCAATAAACGTACTCTCAGGCATGGGGTCTTTCATTACAATGTTGTTATAGTAACCAGATAGAACTAAATGAAATCTATCTTTATCTGCGTAGTATCCACCTTCATCTATATGACTATCAACAACACCTTCTGGTGGTAGATGTACAATCGCTATACGATGTATCTCTCCTCCGTATGTGGATTCGAACCATTTCATAAATTCTTTTATCTTAGGATATCTTTCGTAAGTTTCAGTATCAATCGTGTTATGATTATCGTTAATATGAACCCGTGGCATATTTACTGCCGTTTCATGTTTTGCTTTACGAAGATTAATACTCTGTGTCATTCTCTGACATTCAATCGTATCTTGACGACCGGTATCTATATCAAAATCTTTCCACTGCATTACTACTTCTTTGAGCATTGGCAGAACATTAATATTATCTTTCAGTTTACAATGCTTCAATGACTTGGTCCTTTCAAATTAAAATCATCCATATCGAATAAACTTATTATCTCTACATCTTTATCTAGATACATATCGTAAGACTGTCTCAGTTCATGGTCTGTCTTACCATAGTATTCTTCTGGTAACCCCATATCATAATAGTCACGATTAACTTTATTGACTATAACAAATGCTTTATTCTTTTTCGGCATATTATAATCTCTACAAATGTCTGATGCTTTACGAAGAGACATTGTTGAGTTTGCTAAATCATCACACAATACAATCGGCAAATCATTTGGCGTGCCTTCCCAAGGTTCTTCTAGTCCATATTCTTTTGGCGTCTTTCGAAATACAAAAGAATGAATATCAACATTCAATAATTGTTTTGCATAAATTGGTATGGCAGTAACCATTGGCGTTGCCGCAGTCTCCATACCACCTAGTTGAAATTGACCTAGTTCGTTTGCAAACTTTTTGAGAAAACAAACTGTCATATGTTTGTTGAACTCTGGATTGTACAAACCTTTACGAAGATAGAAGCACCACGAATAACTTGTACCTGGAACTTTACCTTTCATGTATTTGTCTCTGACTATGCAGTTAGCATCAATATAATTATGTAACCAGTCTAAACTTTGTTGATATATTCTGTCATCAATTCTAAAGAAATCCACGGCCATCAAATACCGTCAGGACTGTAAGGTCTGTACTTGTATGCGATTGTAAATCTTCTACTACCACGAAAAGAAGTCGCACGATGTAAACAGTTTCCTCGCATAATCATAATACGTCCAGGCGTTGGTAGAATACTTGTGACTTCATGTGTCTCTGGATTATAAATCTCAGTACCACCTTCTTTATCTATAGTAGAATTACAATAGTAAATAAGTGTTACGGAATCTTCATTACTATTATCAACGTGCCAGTTAGTAACTTCTCTTTCAAAGAATACGTTGTAGTGACAATCATAAAGTTCTAGTCCTGCAATCTCTTCTACATTCTCATTTATAACTGCAGATAGTTTGCTGAAGGTGTATGAATGATTATGCATTGCAGAACTAGCACCAGACAAATGATTATTGTCATCTGTGCAGTTTATATCATAATGTTCTGACTTAGCATCACTTAGAAATCTAGTTACAGTATCTTCATCAAACAGATTATCATATACTCGGTAAATCAAAATTAAACTCCATTTGTTTCGGGTCCCAATCTTTTTGCTCTAGTTCGCTTTCAATTGGTTGGTCGGTATCTCGCCATCGTTTGATACCTTCATTATCTGTGTATCTGTCGCTCTCAAAAGCGCCAATAGGTTCGGTCAAGAAAACATCATTTAATTTTTTTCTATCTTCCATATTTAGTTCTCCAAAATATGAGTTGGCCTACCCGGTAGGATTCGAACCCACGACCTACGGATTAGAAATCCGTTGTTCTATCCAACTGAACTACGGGTAGATAAGATACCTACTCAGTTAAGAAATTCTGTCCAGACGAGGTGCTTTCAAACAACTGCTTTTTCAGATTTTCATTTTCCATACGAAGTGCTTCATTCTTCTTTATCAAATCGTATTTCTGTTTTTCTAATTCATGGATATCACGCTTCATAATATCCATAGTGGTATATACTTCTTCCATATTATCTCCATATAATAATATATAGTTGGTCGGAGTGGAAGGATTCGAACCTCCGACATCTCGCTCCCAAAGCGAGTGGTCTACCAGACTGACCTACACTCCGTCATAGTCCCAATATTTTATGGGTCTTCTCACTAAAACCCTTACCGGGATTATCTACTAACCAGTCTTTCAACTGACCGAAGTAAAAGGCGCAATCCTCTTCACCTTTTTCTTCTAGTAGTTTCTCTGCTTCTTTTGCAAAGTTGATTACTTGGCGAAGCATTGAACCATTGTCATTGAACACTGCTTTGCTCTGATATTTTCCAGGACGTTGATTACTCATTGTGTTAAAATCTCCGTGATAACATTACTCTCTGCAGTTACTTTTTCTTCTGCGTTTGATACTGCACTATCAAGTTCTTGATATGCATTCGTTGCCGAAATCTTTGAAAGCAACATACGGTCTTTACGAAGTCGATTGAGAAGAATTTTCTGTGCTTCTAAATCTGAATACTCAAGTAAAACAAAAGCACGATACTGTGTACCACTAGATACAATCTTACTTTCTGATACTTTGTAACCAGCAACATCAACATCAGCAATAAGGTTCTTAGTAACCTTTTCTACTTCTGATAAGACTGCAGTATCGGTTTCATCTGAACCAATCTTTGAGATAAAAGATTTTGCTTGACTACTCACACGACCATTGATGCGGTCAGCAAGAGTTGTCTTTGCAGACATCGTTGCCATATCAACAGAAAGTTGTAAGTCAGGTGTCATTGAAGTGCCGACTGCATAGATTGCTTTATCATCACTTGGCATCTCAGTAAACCACTTAGGAATTACATCGACATTATCTTTCACAACATTTGCTTTGTACTCATACGATGCAACATCAGCAACAGTAGGTGGTGCTAGACTTGCAGTATCTACATTGGTATTACTACAAGCACCGAGTGCGAGTAGGGCGGCAGGCATTATATAAAACTGTTTCACTTATTCACTCCTTCTAGAACGTCTACAGTCTGGTCACGAAGACCACTATCGACAAACCAATCGATTGGATTAATGTTTGTCATCAAATCAGGAAAGTTGTATTGTACAACTACACCCAAGATAAATCCTATCACATACTTCATAATATACTCCTAATAATTATTCTGACCTATTAACAACTGTACCATACTTGATATAACTTTGTCAACAGGATTAGTTTGAATGTACCCACTATTACCAGTCATTGGAATAAAAGTAATGGTAGGTTGTGTTCGTCTTTCAACGATTACTGATGGTCGTTTCTCAACTATCACACGCTCTATAACTTTCACCTCAGGTTGTGGTGCTGGTGTATGTGTCGGTAATGTGTCAGACTGTGCCAATACAGGTTCTTCTGTTTTTCGTACTGAACAATTCATTTCAGTTTTCGAAGTCAGAACTTCTGGAGAAACTTTAGATATAATTTCTTTCTTTGCTTTGGTGGTTGCTTGTTCACAAGCATAGTTTTCTGTAGCATCAGGACCGAAGACATAATCACCAGAGGTATAATGTTCAACTCCGTTGATAGTCACATCCATTTTCATAACACATTTACGAGTGTCATCTACATAAGGAAAAACTTTCCTATCAATATTAGAAACTTTTTCAATTGTATGTTGCCAATTAGTTTCTATTGCTTGTTCAAAATCACACGGTGCATCCATAACTACTTTCCACTTAACCAATCACCAACTAACTCAACTGGACACTTGTCTCGATACTTGCAACTTTGATACATATCGATTGCAAGTTCTGTTGTAGTGCAACCAGACAGAACAAATATTAAGGGCAGTAAATACCATTGCCTTTTGGATCTGGATAACATTTACCTGTTCCCATATTGCCGAGTTTATAATTTAGTTTCGGACGCTTTCCATTAGGGTAAGCACTTCCGTGATAACCACGAGGATCAATCACAGTACCGATAACTGCTCCAAGAATATTGTTCACATTAATGCCACCTTTCAAAAAGTAATTCAACTCTTCAGGTAACTGAAGTGCAACATTGCTATCATTGAATATACTCTTTGAAGGAAGTTTCCACTGGTCTGCAGTAGCAGTAGTAGTCATCATCGCAAGAGCGGCAAACGTCAATACTAGTTTTTTCATAACATCTCCTTTTTCATTATAGGTATACTATACCATAAAGGGTTATCATTGTCAAGATAAATCCACATAAAAGTGCATCTTTATTATTCACAGTTATCGTTGAATTCCTTGATTAGTTTTGCTTCTTCAATTTGTTTTTCAGTTTTTGCAACTTCTGCAAGAAGCATTTTCAAATATTTTTTTAGTAGTTCAATAGTCATCACATAATTCCAGTCCATCGTAGTCGTCCAGTCCAAGTCTCAACATCAAAGATAGTGCCTCTCGCAAAGTTTGTAGCAGGTGCTTTCCACGATGCCGCCATAAGAATATCACCAACACCGAACTTCTTCGTTGCGTTCTTGACGATGAATGAATGAACACTACTCTGACCGCCCATCTTCTTGTGAACAATCTTAATGTAATTACGACCTTCTTCAGCAAAATACTTAGTCTCGCTCATTTGCGTAGAACCGATGTTTGCTTTACCACACCAATCAACATAATCATCCATGATATAGTCGATGTAGTCGTTAATGTTTTCTATAGTAACTTGTTTCATAATTTAGAACCTCTCTTTAATTTCATCTTACTATTACATAATACACTAATTAATATACTTTGTCAAGTACTTTTTTTCAATGTTGCCATCTTTTTTGCAACAGAACTTTATTCACATTATCAATGAATTCTTTTTTAGAGAAGACTGCATTCGAAGGACCAGATAGGTCAATCACAAATCGACAGTCTTTTACTACTGTGTGGTAAACTTTACCAGCATGAGTATTAGGGGTATACACGAACCCACGAAAATTATAAGTGGGAAAATTATCAATAAACATTTCATTCTTCTTCAAGTACCGCATCGTTATCTCCTTGTGCGACAGTGTGTACGATTAGTTTTTTAACTATACTATATTACTATGGGATTGTCAAGTGTCTTGACGGCAAGAGTTGCGTGGAAGTGAAAATAATCTTTTACCGTTACTTTCACCGTGGTAAGTATGGATTGTCTATAACTGATGTCTATATAGGGTGTCCCCTTTTCAGAAACAAAAGAAACTTTAACCTTCCACCTTTACCTTTCTAGTATTATATAGTCACCGAAATAATTGTCAAACACACTGACTAAGTTCTCATAATCACCCGAAGTCATTTCATCACAGATATTTTTAATCTGCGTAGCACAGAACCCACGATACTCACCAATCGACTTTACTTGTCCTAATAAGAAGAAGGCATTACCTTGAGGACCCGTCAGGTCAAAAACTACTTCAGGATTTGATTTCTTTTTTCTTATCATGCTTTCACCCATGTTTCAAAGTTCACACCAGACCAACGATAACCATTATGCATCTTGTAGACTTCATATGCCACAAGTGTAGTATGGTTTTCATCGAAACCATTGTCTATCCATTGAACTAATTCTTCAACAGTAGTGCCGAAAAACTCTGCACGTTTGTTTAGAACTGTCATTGCACCTTTGATACGCATTATAAATCTCCTTATGCGGCAGTTTGAATGTAAGGGGTATCCCAACGACCAATGTGGATGTCGGTGTAATAAGAACGATGAAAGTAATCAGTCATTGCATCGTCATCGCAGAACCAACCTTCACCTTTCATTGCAGTAACCATCTCTTCTAGAAATGCAGTCTGCTTAGTACCAGTACCGTAGAACTTTTCTACATGGTACACATTGACTTGCTCATAGTCATCGAACTGTAAAGGACCTTCTTTAACACGAACAACTAAAGAAGAATGGTTGTTGATACCGATAGTAACTTTCATACCAAACTTCTTGGCAACTGCTTTGATAGCAGGAGCAAGTTCTTTTTTCTTTTCTTGTGAAATATACGCCATAATAATAACCTCTCTTTGTGTTTCAATTCATCTTACTTATATAATATAACAGATGTTTGCCACAATGTCAAGGGAAATCCACATAAAAGATGAAATAAAAACCATTGAAAAACAAGGGTTTAGTATTTTTCTTTAAGAAAAGTTAAAAGAAAG
>JGI24003J15210_10001209_pt1 | contig 11236 bp, 18 predicted proteins | sample LinPmetageLP28_FD_15210 | JGI IMG/M metagenome (IMG submission 15210)
ATATGGACTGGTAAAAAAATAAATACAGTATGCCAAGCACATCACAAACAATATTAGGCTCTACAGCACATCCAAACGGTGGTACAACTACCACTGTGTATGGTAACAAATTCAAAGCAGACGGATACTACGGATTCACAGACGGTTTACACACTGTGGCATTTTACCTGTCATCATTTGTTGGTCAAGTGGGTATCCAAGGCACACTTGCTAAAGAACCAGGAGACAGTGATTGGGCCGATCTAACATTGTCAGGTCCAACAACAGACTACAATGACAGTACCGAAGGAACAACACGAGTGGTTACATACAACTTCACAGGTAATTTAACATATATTCGTGCTTATGTGGAGTTCGACGCAACCGATACAGCAGGTACCGGCTCTGTGTCCAAAGTACTCTACAATTTTTAACTTATGTACCATAACCATTTTGTAAGAGCAGTATTCAAAGATGACTCTCAGGATTCATATTTCGCAACAGTATTCGGCACAGCAGTCAACGAAGGCTTAGATAGATATCTCAGCGAAAGCACAGACGAAATTGTGCTTACCACATATACCACATCAGAAGGACATTTTGTATACGAGAGCGAACTCCATGCAGATGCACTTGAAGAAGATGCACAACGTTTCGTAGATGTTGTGAGTAAGTTTTTTCCAAAAAAAGATTTTGAAATAGAATTTTCGGGTGTATAATTAATTACTATGCACTATGACAACGTCCACACCGCTCAATATATGGCAGGTGAATCTTCCAGACAAGTAAGCGAACTAGAATACCAACTTGCTAAACTTACCAAAGAAAAAGAACAACTGGAAAAAGAGTTAGAAAAACTAAAGAAATACTTAGAATTTATTGAAAAACTACCATAGGTTGACAAAACACCATATGATCATATTATAAGCATATGATCGAAAAAACAATAGACTTTATCAGAATATTACTGTTATTAGGTTTGGTATTTTTTGTATGGAACCAGAACAAAACTATCGGACAATTAGAAACTAGAATCATATCACTGAACGAGCATGTCACAGACATAGGTAGATTTGTAGAAGGCCATGAGATTGGTCATGTCGATAATGACAAACTGTGTGATGGATGTGTTAGACCCATGTCAAAACATGAAGAAGAGGTGGGAGACATTATGCTAGAACTAATGGGAAAACTAATAGACAAAATTGATGAAGATACAGCAACGCAAGATTAAATTAAAGAAGTCCAAATACCGACGCAGAACTGATCAAGAGATCAAAGAGTTGGCCAAAGGCATTTGGGATAACAAGATATTCACTACAAATCATATGCACGAGAGCGAACGCCAACAAATTAGTATGGTGTTCATGCCACTAGGCATGATGAGCCCATTACAAAAGAAAGACATGTTCGCACAGGATCCTTGGATGTTTTACGGCAAAAGAGGAGAGAGACACGAATTACCAACTGGAGCAAATGGTTTGCCCATGCTGGACAATGTGGCTTGGTTAGACAAAGAGGATACAATAAAAGTTGAAACTATTATTAGAAAATACGAAGATGCAATCAAAAGAATTGACTCAGAAGCAGTTTAACACTGTCGAAGGCACAATACATTCTGTACACATAGACATGGATGATATGGACAAAGATGAGTTAGTTGATTATCTTAATGCAAAATGCAAGGGATGGTTTATGTCGTGTTATGACACGGGTCGCCCAAACCAATTCCTTTTCCAATATGAATCTGACTGCAAACACTACAAGGCTTGGGCAGGTTGGACCACATTTACCAAGCAAATCTAACGTTTTTTGACGGTTGACAAATACCTAACTTATAGTATTATATGAGCATGAGGTTGTTTATATTCATACTCGTACTCTTTAGCACAGCCTACGCATGGAGTTGGCCGTTCACACAAGATTCAACAGATCTTGATGTCAACGTGCTGGGTGAGATTGCTGTAAATGTTCCTGAGAAATTTGTGAACATGAACGAACAGCAACGTAAAGCAGAATTCGTTGGATGGCTTTTACCAATAGTCGAAAGACAAAACAACATCGTGGAACAACACAGAAACATTATACTAAAAATACAGAGAAAAGAATTTTTAAGCATTGCTCTTACAACAGAGGAATTAGACTTCATCAAATTAATGCAAGTCAAATATGGTGGTAACAATATATTAGACTTACTAGAAAGAGTCAACACAATACCAACATCACTGGTAATTGCACAGGCGGCATTAGAGTCGGGTTGGGGGTCAAGTAGATTTGCACAAGAAGGCAACAACTTGTTCGGTATAAGAACTTACGACAAAGACGTGCCAGGACTTACACCTTTGAAAAACAAGAATGCAAACTTCAAGGTTAGATCATATACCACAGTAGATGATGGAGTTGCAAACTATCTACTGTTGTTAAACACACATCATGCCTACAACGAGTTTAGGATTGCAAGGGCATACATGACGCACAGATTTATTGTTGATGCCCATGCATTAGCAGATACACTGTTAGATTACAGCGAATTAGGTTCACAGTATATCGAAATGGTGCATTTACATTTAACAAACATCGAAAGGATCTTAAATGTTATTAGGTAGAGAGGTTGTTCTTCTAACATTACTACTGGTGATTTTAGCACTGGCTGGTTGTGGTGGAGGTGGAGGCAGTGGACCATCGGCGAATGTGGACTTGCCAATTGGGTCACCAAGTATTCCAAGTGGAGTAAATGATTCTTTAAGTACAATAGACGACTTGCTAGAGGATTTGGGCCTATGACAAGAAATCAAATTTTTGTTTTAATATTAGCATTATGTTTATTAGTGGTGGCAAACGAAGCCAAAGCATTACCGGACAATTATTGCACGTCAGATCAAAAGACAAATTACATCACAAAGATAGACAAGATTGATACTTTATTGACAGCATGGAATCTAGTAAACACAGAGATGGAACAAGCACCACCATTGACACAAAACATTATCAGGCAGGACGCAAGATATGTTAAAATGAAAAATCTTGTAACAACTGTTAACCAATTAAAGACCGACTATACAGATACTAAAGATGCCTGTGTGTTACAAACCGACACAGCATCTGGCAACACACAGGCCACTACCGTATCCACAAGCGAACCAGTGCTTACCAGTGTCTACTCAGACAGTTCGGCAACTACAACAAATGACAGTGGTTCTACTGTAGTAACAGTGACCAGGACAACTACAATCACAAGCACTGTGACAAAAACTACCACAGTCAAAACAACACCATGGACAACTTATTATTATGACAATGACACCACAGAGACTGAATACAGCGATTCAACATACAGCACCACTACCAATGCTGTGGCAACTGTATTAGATCCTGTTGATCAAATCATTTCTACCACAGTTACAGCAAATCAGATCAGTACAGAAACAACAAATACTGTATCAAGCAGTTATGTTGATTCCGATCCAACAGTTACCACATCTTATACAGACTCGGATGCAGTTATAAGTCAAGTGGTTACAGATGGGTCATCATCCACAGCAACAACAACCTCAGATGGTGACCCCACTCAAACAAGTTCATATGTAGATTCCAGTGCAACTGTGGATAATGGCGACGGCACATCAACCACAACTGTTACTAGGACCACAACAGTAACTACAACCACTCCAAGATCAACTAGAACGTTAGTCACAAACCCAAGGAACACAAAAACATATTCAACAGTAGAACGTACAACCACAGAGACTTCTACGATTGTGAGAACTACCACAACACTTACCACTCCAGTCGAAACTGTGACTTGGTCAGATGGTACTACCACAACAAGCACTGGCGATACAGTCACAACAACATCAACACAGGACATTGTTTCTACATCGGCAACGACAGCAGACATTGTAACACTAACGAGTGATGTTGATACAACTGTAACACAGAGTGATTCTACAACAACAGAAAACATTGTTACAACATCAACATCAAGTGCGGTTATATCTAGTAATACAACTGCCAACAACTACACAACGTCGGATCCTGAATTTTACCAAACAGACGAATATGCGTATTCCGGCAAGAATAGAGAAACAGATCCTTTAGCACTCATACACGCCGATGATGCCTACGCAAGAGGTTGGACTGGTGATGGTGTGAAAATAGGAATACTAGACACAGGTGTTAAATGCGATCACAAGGACTTGGACGATAACATCACTACTGTCAGATACAACAACTATTACGGAGATGGATGTACAGACAATTACAGTCATGGTACCCAGGTAGCAGGTGTAATGGTGGCAGAGAAAAATGGCGAGAAGATGCACGGTGTGGCATATGACGCAGAATTGCACGTTGGTAAGATAGGCAATGGTCCTGGTGTATGGATACAACAATATGGACCTGATCTGGCATCTGCAATGGCAGACAACGGAGTGTTGGCTGTGAATTTATCTGCAAACTCTATCATGCACAATGGCACAGTAGATGCAATGTCGACCATCGAAAAGGACGGTAGCACTTTGTATTACACAGATGTTAACTGGTATGATACAACTTCTATCAATGAATGGAAGACTGCAACAGACAAAGGCATCATCATTGTAAACGCCGCAGGTAATCAAGGCAAAGACATTCCTGCACAACCAGGCAACTATGCATCAGCGGTAGATGACAACGGAGACCTATCTTTAGGTGGATTGATGTTGATAGTTGGTGCACCAGATGGGTACAGCAACAAGGCAGGCCATGTGTGTCATGATCCAATCCTTACAAATGGAACTTTCACAGGATGTAATGACACCTATATTACAAAAAATTATTATATTGTGGCACCAGGCTCCGACATCACAACAACTGATGCAGGTGGAGAGTGGTCCACAGAAACTAAATCAGGAACATCATTTTCTGCTCCACATGTAACAGGTGCACTAGCAATATTGAAACAGGCTTGGCCACAACTTACATCCAAACAACTTGTTGATCTAATATTAAGCACAGCAACTGATATGGGTGATGCAGGAGTAGATGACGTGTATGGAGTTGGAATGTTAAATTTAGACAACGCAACTAATCCACAGGGAGTGTCCGAAGTTAGTACTTTGGCTGGAAAGAGCAATGTTTATGCAACATCGATGACAACCAGCAGTGTGATCGGCGACAGTCTCAGTTCAGTGAGTGCATTAGATTCGACAATGATAGTTGATTCATACAACAGGGATTATTATATTGATCTTAACCAAACTGTTAAATCAATCGACAGTGCGTTGACCTTAGAACATAACTTTATGTCCTTCAGTGGCACAGAACAAGTTTACTTCGATGGGTATACCGTTGCAATAAACGATAGAAACTTGGACAACTTTGCACTAGGCTATCAACATGGTGCTTGTGGATATGTTATTGGAAATTTACAAGAAGACAGCACATTCTTAGGAACATCTGGATCAGGTGCATTAGGGTTGAATGGATCACAGACACAACACATAGGCATTGATTGTAAAAAAGATGGCATTAGTTTAAGGTACAATATTGGGCACAGCAACATTACAGGGTCTCAAGGCAGTATCATAACAAATGGCAGAGCAATGGTGGACACATGGATGATAGGATACAATACAAAAAACTGGCAGTTTGAGGTTGGACAACCATTAGCAGTGAGACAAGGAGATTTAAACTTGAATGTGGCGTCAAGTATCGACGATGATGGCACACATAACTATACTGATTATAAGGTGGATATGGATGTTAACAACAGACACACAGTATCTAAAATAGGATACAACAACAACTTAACAAACAACGTTAATTTTAGTTTTAACGTTGAATACAACAACAATTACGCCAACACAAACACAGATAGTTGGTCGTTAGCAACAGGAGTAAAATATGACTTTTAAAGAAGGTGAAACAATCACCATACATTGCACTGATAAAGACACAGATGCAAAAGCAACCATTGTGGACATCAAAGAGGACTTCCTAAGAGTGCTTGTAGATGGCACAATAGCAATGAATTTGAACGCAAAGATGCTTCGAGTGACATTTTTGTAGGCAACATGCATGGCTTAGAGTTTACCACAATCATTAAATAAATACAATATGCGAATATATCAATTATCAGAACAAGACGACTTAGATACAGGTCAGGATTACTCCACAGAAAAAAGAGAACTTGAACTTTACATCATGAACGACCAAGATCTTTACAGACAGATGTTCATGCCGATCATAATGAATATAGTGCGTAAAATGAAACGTGGTGTATATGACCACAAACTTGCTCCAAGACTTTGGCAGTACCTAGTAGACCAAGGTGCTAAGAAATACGTTAGAGAATTTGGTGGCACTGTGAGAAACACTTTTCCAAAGAGAGCAAGACAAGAACTTGCATCAGATCTAGCAGACGAACAGATGGAAATGATCAAAGCAGGTGAATACTCAATAGCAACAGGTTACGATCCTAAAAAGGCAGACTAAAAATGTTACTACTTGAACTGGTAGAGGCAGAACAGTCAGTTAGATTTACATTTGGTAGATTCAATCCACCACACATAGGACACAAAAAACTCTTAGATGCTGTGGGCAAAGGTTACATCTTTCCTTCACACACATACGACAGCAAAAAGAACCCATTGATGCCAAAAGAAAAAGTTGGCTTCATGCGTTCCATGTTCCCACAACACGCAACCAACATAGTTTACAAAGAAAACGCAACCAACATCATTGACATCATGAAACTGTTGCAAAAGAACGGTCACAAGAATGTTACCATGGTGGTCGGAGATGACAGAGTAGCAAGTTTCGACAAACTGCTCAAGTCATACAACGGCAAAGAATATCAATTCAATTCTATCACAGTAGAATCAGCAGGAGTGCGTGATCCTGATGCAGACGGTGTTGAAGGCGCCAGTGCATCAAAAGTTAGACAGGCCGCGGCAACTAATGACTTTGCAACATTCAAAAGCATGGTGCCAGGAGGCAACAATCTAGCCAAAGCAATCTTCCAAGCAACCAGAGAAGGATTGAAAGTTACAGAACTGGCAGAAGCAGAACAAACCAAACCAATCGTATTCTTAGATATGGATGGTGTGATTGCAGACTTCTTCTCAGAATATGCAAAAATGGCAGGAGTTGAAGATGGCAACTATCGCAAGATACCACGCAACAAAATCAATCCAACACTAAACGCCATGAAAGGCACAGATTTCTTCAATAGACTGCCCAAAATCGCCACAGCAGACCAGTTAACAAAGTTGGCGGTCAATTACACTGGGGGAGATTATAGCATACTGTCGAGTCCATTACGCGGTGATAAGGACAACTCTGCTCGCTGGAAGAAAGTATGGTTAACAAGGGAAATGAACATACAACCACGGAATGTTATCATCACCAGCAACAAGGCCGCTTATGCAAAATCAAATGGCATAGCAAACATATTAATAGATGACCATGGATCCAACATACAAAAATGGAATGCCGCCGGCGGACATGGCATTAAATACCAAGCAGACGAGGACAGTTTAGAAACTGTCAAACTTGGACTAGAAGCATATGAAACTAATCGACTGGATAAACGGAGTAATTGACGGTAGTATAATACCTTTGCCACGAGTTAAAGCATACTCACACAAACCGGTAAATACAGTATGCGATACCAAGAATTCAACAAAACGCAAGCCATTAGGGAAAGTATGTCATTTTCCGCAAGGAAATTTGACAAAGAAAAAAACCTCTACTACCCCGTAACTGGTGATCAAAACAAGTATGAGCCTGATTTCTACAAGAGAGATTGGCCATATGACAAAACACCCAAGCAAAATCCAGACTACAATCCAGAAGAAGATCTAAGTTTATCAAACGCAAACATGCGTGAGGTAATGGATGCGTTGGGATATGACGCAGAGGACACAATTCCTATAGATGAATTCATTGGCAAAGCAACACAATTTTTAAAACAATCAATAGGTAAACAATCACCAGCACAACCTGACCAAGTGGATCAACGAGCAGGTGGCGGAGCATTTATTGATGCAGGCAAGCCAGAAGGTTACTATCAAAAGGCAGTAATGGCTATGTCAAAGATTGCCAGAATTGGCAAGGCACGTGGCGGAACCCACGTGACAGCAATATAAGGAGAATGTTATGAGTTGGATCATGAGCAGACTAAAAGAAAAAGCATCACAAGGTGGATTAGGATTAATAATCGTAGGATTGATCATACTATTCCTAGGTGGTTGGGTGACTTATGCCGCCTATGCCGCTATACTGTATGGTGCATACCAAGTACTAACAAAAGGTTAATATGAGACTAGCCGAATTTTCAAGTAAAAAATACAAGAAGAAGTTCGGCTATGATCCTTCATCCTTGAGTTATAAGAAATTTGTTAAACACATCTACCCTAAAAAAGAAGCGGCAGGCGTGGGAATCATAACCAAACAGAACGCAACCAAAGATTCACCAATTGGTAGTGAGTATGCAAATGTTAAGAAGTTAGGGTTAAACAAAAAGAAGAAAAAATGAGTGAGAAAGTAATCAAAGTAATAAGCGAAACATTGGGTGTTCATATTGACAGGATCACAGCAGAGTCACATTTGGTAGATGACTTGGGTGCAGATGACTTTGACACTGTGGAAGTTGTGATTGCAATAGAAAAAGCATTGGGTGTAAAAATTACAGACGAAGACGCAGAGAAAATGGTTACAGTACAGGACATAATTAAGTTAGTAAAATGAGATACAAAGAGTTTTTAGCAGAATATAGAAGTGTGAAACAGGCACAACAACAAGTGATACAAACCCTCAGTGGTTTAGAAGCAGACAATCCTGAACATGCAAAGATATTGGATAAGATTTACAAGATAATCAATACAGATTCCATAGGTGGCAAGATAGACAAGGCATTGATACCACCAACAGCAGATGAAAAACTGGCAGAACCTGCCAAACAAAAGATCAGACAGGACATCACACAGTTGATATCAAGTTTGGACAGCAACTATGCAAATGTCAACAAACTATTAAAACGTTTGAAAGCGGGTGGCATAATCGATACCAAGCAACTGGCACAACCAATCAACAGTTTTTCTAATGTGTTTGGTGATGAATTAGGTGCCCAACTGTTTACAGCGATGTCAAACTATGGCGTTGGTGTGAAGCAAAAAGGTCCAGGTGAATTTGGACTTGCAATGTTAAGCAATCAAGTAAACTTAGCAGATGGTGAAGGTGATATTGAGATAAAAGGCATAGGTAAAGTCGAACTGAAGGCGGCACGTGGTTCAGCAGGTGGGCGTATTGGATACGGAGGCATGAGCCAAGAACAAAAACGTCAAGTTTTAGACAAATATGCAAAACAAATACCCATAACAATACAAAACATCAACCCAGCAGGATCAATTGGCATAGTCCCTTTCTTACAAGCACTGTACCAAGACACTGCAAACAATCCAAAACTGAGACAAGTCATTATCAAAGAACTGATAGGACCAGATCTAGGCAAATTTGCCAATGCTGTAGTGACAGCGGCCAGAGGTACAGATGTGGCCAAAGTCATAGACACTTACATTGTGCAAAACTTCGAGTGGTACAGGGCGAGGGATAACTTTGATGCACTGTTATTGGTAAGTTTTCCAAACAAAAAGACAGCAATGATACGAAATGCCAAAGATATTCTTGCACTCAAAGGCGCAGGACACATATCAAGCACCAGTATAAGTGCTATACCGACCAAGGCAGGTGCCGGCAGAGAGCAATGGGCACAACTTTCATTAACAAAAGCGGGGATATAAATACGTTATGAGATACACAGAACTAAAAGAATCAGAACAAATCAAGCATTATTTGGATATGGAGTTCGGAGAAGACACTGCTCTTATCACAGCACCCATTGTTGACGTACAAGAAGACTCAGTCACAGTAGAAGTGGACGAAAAAGGCATGTCATTCATTGATGCGTTAGAAGCCGAGTACCAAGGACGTAAAGTAAAACTTGGAAAACCAACACGTGGTGACGTTAAGAAGTTCAAAGTGTATGTCAAAGACCCAAAAACAGGAAATGTAAAAAAAGTAAACTTCGGACATGGTGGCACTTCAGCAAAAAGAAAAACCATGCGTATTAGAAAATCTGATCCTGCGAGACGTAGATCATTCCGTGCAAGACACAACTGCGACAATCCAGGACCTAGAACAAAAGCAAGGTATTGGAGTTGCAGAAAATGGTAAAGATAAACGAAGTACAAGGAATCACAGAAGAAGAATTTGAGAAACTTGCTGAAAAGCAGGATGCCTGCTATCACAAAGTGAAAGCAAGATACAAGGTATGGCCAAGTGCATATGCCTCCGGCGCTCTAGTGCAGTGCCGTAAAAAAGGCGCCGCTAATTGGGGCAACAAAAGTAAGAAATAACAATGAACTTAAAAAATAAATGGATTTGGATTGGACTAGGACTAGTAGTTTTAGTCGCACTTATGATATGGGGCGTTGAAGCAACCATGTGTAAAGAAGCAGTCTGCTGATGGCTTTAAATGATTTAGAAAAAAGTACAATGACATGGCGATGGGCCGCATTAATACTTTATCTTTTGATTTGCTTTTATGACTTCTTATTTGTGCCTGTATGGTATGGTTTGAATCGACCAGACATAGCACAGTTTATGGATATTATAAATGCCACTAGTGAGCCTATGGTACAAATGGAACTTATGAAAAAATTAACAGGGCAACATTCTCCATTCACCCTAATGGGTGGTGGATTATTTCACTTGGCGTTTGGTGCAATACTAACAGGTAGTGCCGTAGGAATGGGAAGAAAATAATGAGATTAAATGAATTCATGTCCATCGAAGAAGGCACCAAGTGCTGGAAGGGATATCAGAGAAAAGGATTCAAAACGATGTTTGGCAAGAGGGTACCTAACTGTGTCAAGCGAGAAAGCCAGTACCTAGTGGTGGACAAGTTTAACCAACCAATTAAACTTTTTGACAACGAACAAAAGGCAGTTGCATACTTCAAAGAAAACTTTCAATTATTAGATTCATGTGAATATCACGACCATGACACAGTAGATGAAGATTTAAAAGCATGGTTCGGCAAAGGCAAAAAGGGCGGAGCAGGTGGTGGCGGTTGGGACCGTTACGACTCAAAAGGTAAACGCCTAGGCAAGTGTGGTGATCGCAAACCCGGAGAAGGCAAACCCAAGTGTTTGTCCAAAGCCAAGGCGGCATCATTGAGATCAAAGGGTGGCAAGAAAGCCATAGCACAGACAGT